>Ga0210119_1000007_pt1 | contig 46883 bp, 47 predicted proteins | sample China_Bullhead_C_2_FD_184859 | JGI IMG/M metagenome (GOLD analysis project Ga0210119, IMG submission 184859) | Wetland microbial communities from San Francisco Bay, California, USA, that impact long-term carbon sequestration -... | ecosystem: Environmental > Aquatic > Marine > Wetlands ... | reverse complement strand
TGATTGATTGATCAGAAATAGAATATGGTATTTTCTTGTGGGTAGAGGTCTCGGCATCAAAAACAGCTCTGATCAATGGGGCATATTCGTTTATTTCAGGAGCCATGACAAGTATATCCCTTGGCTCGATCGGTTCATACGGGTCGGTATTGTCGAAGATCTCCAGAAGTTGATCAAAGAGGGTTTCAACCTCTCGCATGGGACTATGACAGGAATGAAAAGTGAGTGAAGCATCGTTGTTTTTAATTATTTTCTTATTATAAGCTGGCTCCAGTGATGCTTCCCGGTTTTCTCGTAAATAGAAAATATCCTGCTGGATATTTGACAGGAGTGTATCATCTCCCGGATCTTTGAAAAATTCGAGGTCTTCGGAGTTGGACTCCTGTAGCATTGTCATGAAATCTCTGCCAAGGTGCCCCATTGAAGCCAGCAGGCTATTTCCCTCTTTGAGGTGCAGTGTGTCCTGGTTTGCAGCTTCCTGACGGCTAATTTTTACGATATCCCGGTCAGCAATGATATCAAACCAGTATTCCTGGCAGGGATTCATTATAAAAAAATGCAGGTCAATATGATGTGCCAGCGCGGCAAGAACTCTTAGGTGATAGGGCGGCAGGGATGATATGCCGAAAACCGAAACCCTGGGAGGCAGTATTGTATGGTCGAAGGTGGGGTCGAGAATTTTTTTCTCAAATAATTGCAAAAGTCTGGCCCGGTGATAATCCGGGGGAAGTTGATTTTGGCAAAGACGATCCAAGAGACGGCACCAAATTAATGCTTGCCATGCAGTATCACCAGGAGCCTGTTCTGTCTTGTCCTCCCAGGCAAGAATCATCCGGGGTCTGAAAAGGGTATACTGGTCAAAGAGATCAGCAATTTCATAAGACAGCTGGTAAAGCTTCAGGTCATCACCAGAATCGAGATATGATGCGATCTTTATTAAATGAGATTCGTCCTGTATTTCGGGAAGCATGTCCATTAAATGCCAGAGAATAAATTCCTTAGCAAATGGCGATACGTCGGGTATATCTGGCATTATAAGCTTGTACATTCTGCTTATAAATGTATTGGGAAAGGGATAATCGCAGTTGGCCCAGATCTGTAACCTGTTTGCAGTTTCCATGGCAAGCCAGCGTGCCATCCCCCTGCTTTGCACGAGGACTATTTCTTTTTGCAAGGGTGGAAGTGGTTGGGCAAGGAGCAATTCGGCATAGGTGTCGGCAAGAATTTCTAGCCTGTTGCTGGAATAGAGATGAATGCCTGGCATCGGTAATATCTAGACCATCAGGGTTCTTTTGGCGGATAGGTTCAGGCTGGGAATCAATTTGAATCTGCCTGCACCAGGACTGATTGAACCCGGTCACGACCATCATCCTTGGCTTTATAGAGAGCCTGGTCTGCAAGAGCAATAAGGGTCTCCGGTTCATTATCACTTTGCGGAACTAGCGTACATACCCCTAAACTGATGCTGACAATGTCTCTTACTCTTGATTTGGGATGGGCGATCTGCAAGGCTTGTATAGCCTGGTGCATCTCCTTGGCAACCTTTACAGCCCCGTTTAAATCTGTATCAGGAAGCACTACGCAAAATTCTTCTCCGCCGTAACGAGCCAACAAATCACTTTCCCGATGAATAGCCGAATACAGTCCATCTGCCACTTTTTTCAGACAACTATCGCCGCCTTGGTGGCCATAATAATCGTTATAAAGCTTGAAACAGTCTATATCGATCATTATTAGGCTGATGGGAGTCTCGGTTCGTATTGCCCTGTACCATTCCTTTCTCAGGGATTCATCAAATATCCTGCGGTTTGCAAGACCGGTTAAACTGTCAATGGATGAGAGTTTTTTCAGGTTGCGGTTTGCTTCTGCTAATTGCGCCTGGCTTTTTTTAAGGGCCCGGAAAGCCTCGTCTCTTTCAAGTTGATTTATGTATGCCTGGGAGTGATAGCGGATTCTTGCTATCAGTTCAACAGTATCGGGCAATTTGACCAGGTAGTCATTGGCGCCGAGCATAAAGGCTTCACTCTTGAAAGAGGCTTCTTCACCGGCCGATAAAACAATAATCGGTATTTTGGCGCATGCTGCATTTGCCCTGAAGTAGCGGACCATCATCAGGCCGTCAATCTCAGGCATAACAAGATCCTGGAGTATAACAGTAGCATTGATTTTTGCAGCCAGCCTGATTGCCTTACTCGGGTCCTGGCAGTAGTGAAGCTCGATATCCTTTTCGCTGTTGAGTGCTTGTTGTATTGCCTCGGCTATTTTTATCTGATCATCAACGAGCAGAACATTAATATTGTGCTGCCGCATTGGATAATTTAAATTAGTTGTTCTACGCATTGTATTTTGCTCTTTTAACAAAAAAGTCACTGATTGTCTTTCGACCCTGCCTGCAGGCAGGATATCGGTGACTGCGTTTTTCTGCCTTGCAGACTCGGATATTTCATTAAAAATGCTTGAATCAGGTTCTTGGGAAATTGTATGTCTGTTACTTCCTGCTATTTGTTGAAGCCAGTTTGGTGCTGAAACTGATAACCGGATTGCGGGAGTGTTCTGTCTTTCCTGTCATGTTTTGCAGTAAGGTGAACAGCTGGTATTAAAATTTGAGGGATACGTCGGATGCATCATGACGGTAAAATTTTAAATTTAAGGTTATTTTAATTTACAATAAATCATTATTAAGTCAAAAGGTTTATTAGCATTTTCGGTGATGTGCCGCGGTGGGGAGGCACCTGGGTGCTGGATGAATTTCAGTATAGAGCAGATCCAGGGGTACGCGGGAAAGGTATGACCTCTCGAATATTATTCATGGCAGTGACAAATTGCAGGAATCTCTCAAACCCAAGGCCGAAGCCTGAATGCGGCGCTGTGCCGAAAGCTCTCAGGTCGAGATACCAGCGGTATTCTTCAAAGTTAAGACGCAGTTCCTGCATTCTGGCAACAAGAACATCGTAGCGCTCCTCCCGCTGGCTGCCGCCAATTATCTCGCCAAGTCCTGGCAGTAAAAGGTCCATGGCGGCAACTGTTTTCCCGTCAGCATTGACCCGCATGTAAAAGGGTTTTATGTCTTTGGGATAGTCAGTAATAAAAACCGGTTGGTCAAATACATTTTCACAGATATAGCGTTCATGTTCCGCCTGCAGATCTGTTCCCCAGCGGACAGGGAATTCAAAATTTTTATTGGATTTTTGCAGTATGTCTACCGCTTCAGTGTAGGTTATGCGGGTAAAGGGTTTTTCTATTACTTTTTCCAGCTTCGCGAAAAGTTTTTTGTCTATAAAATTGGCGAACAGACTCATATCCTGGGCATCTTTTTCTAGGACATGGTGTACAAGATATTTCAGGAATGATTCAGCCAGGGCCATGTTTTCAGTAAGATCACAAAAGGCCATTTCAGGTTCAACCATCCAGAATTCGGCTAAATGACGGCTTGTGTTGGAATTTTCAGCTCTGAATGTGGGGCCGAAGGTATATACATTACCCATGGCCATGGCATATACCTCAGCCTGTAACTGGCCGCTGACAGTCAAGTTGGCTGGTTTGCCAAAAAAATCGGAGTCTATTGGTTCTTGTGAATTATCTTTCCGGATATGCAGCGGGGCAGTAACCCTGAACATTTCACCAGCGCCTTCACAATCAATTGTTGTAATTATGGGAGTATGGACAAGAATAAAACCTTGATCCTGGAAAAACTGATGAACCGCATAACTGAGCGATGAACGGATTCTGGCAATGGCGCCCAAACTGTTGGTCCGCGGCCTGAGATGCGCAATATTCCGCAGGAATTCAAAGGAGTGTCTTTTTTTCTGGAGAGGATAACTTTCCGGATCGGCCCAGCCATATACCTCGATTTTGTCTGCATGCAGTTCAACTGTCTGGCCTTTGGCAGGAGATTCCCTCAACTCGCCTGCAACAAGGACGGAGCACCCCGTGTGAAGTTTTAAGACAATATCCTTGTAATTTCCCAGAGCAGAGGAAGCTATAACCTGGAGGTTGGCAAGACAGGAACCATCATTGATTTCCAGAAATGAAAAATCCCTGGCATCGCGCCGGGTTCTTAACCAGCCCCGCACTTCAATTTTCTGCTTAAGAGGTTCTGTTGCCAGGATATTTTTGATTCTTTTGTTTTGCATATGAAAAAATTCCAAATGTTTCTGAAACAAATCCAGCCGTTTTTCACCGAAGAACTATCATATAATCATGGCGCTGGCTAGTATTCTAATTTGTTGAGTTTTGCTCAAAAAGTAACTTTTCAAAACAGGCACTATACTATTTTGCAGGTCTTGTGTACCAGAACCTGCAGAGTTTGCGGCTGCGAAGAGCAAAGGGAAAAACTGTGAATAGAAGCAGCAGGGCTATTTGCATGGATGAATACCAATGAAATTTTCTGCCGGAAGTAATGACAGGATGCTCTTCCAGAATGGCAAAAACCAATTTGTGCTTTTCCCCCCAGCTCTTCATCCGACGAGACAAGAAAATTTCTTCCCCAGCGTATATTTTTTCATCAAAACCCCCTATTGCAAAAAAGGACTGGGCCAGGCAGAATATAAAACTGCCTGCAGCAAGCTTGTTGGTCTTGGAAATCCAGTTCCATAATTTGACAAGCCTTGCAGCCAGAAAAGGCAATTGCGAATCAAAATTAAGAACAGTGCCCCCCCCACAACAGGTGCCATTTGCTAAAAGGGTTAGCGCCTGATTAAGCAGGGCAGGGGGAAGGTTGGTGTCGGCATCTAAAAAGACAAGAAAAGCACCATTCGCTGCCCGGGCCCCGGAGTTGCGTGCTTTAGCAATCTGGCGAAAAGGTTCAGGAACGATCGTGGCACCGTATTTTAGGGCGACTTCTGCAGTCTTGTCTGTGGAATTATTGTCAACAACAATAATTTCCCCCGGATATGGGACGGTTTCCATTGCCAGGAGCAGATCTGCAAGAGTCTCAGGCAGAAAAGCTTCTTCGTTATAAGCCGGTATAATAACAGAATAACAAAGATCCTTGCCTTGTGCTGTTTGTCTCTTGAGACTTGATTGAACCATAATTAATATTGTAAAAGAAACATAAAAAACAAGTTAATGAGTAACCGTAAAAAAGTATTCATGTTATTCTTAAGATAAAGAGAAGTAAAACAATTTTCACAAGAGGTATCAATGAAAGCATTTGAATATAAAATCACAAAACACCCGGCAGAAACCTTTAATGAACTCGTTTACTATTGCTCGGAAGCAGGAGAGTGCACATTGGACCAGATACCGCATGACCAGACAGAGACTCTGCAGAATATTTTAAATGCTGAGGGAGCAACTGGCTGGGAGCTTATCCAGGTTTCTTTCGGACACAATGGAATAATTGCCTTCTGGAAAAAAGAACAACCGGCCTGATCCGAGCTATGAAAGGAACACCACCTGTAGAGTACCGATGCTCCTCCCTGAGGGGAGTTGAAAGAATCGAACAGGAACAGCGAGCCTCTTAGCCTCTTGAGCGTGCATTCGCCGAAGCGCGGGGTCTAGGTGTTTCCGGATGCTCCATTATCTGCTGCGGGGTAGAACCCTTAACTGCAGGAAATGAACGCGTGAATGTGATATAAGTAAAGGCCTAACCCAAAAAAATCCCCGCGGTTTGCACATCGTGTATGCATACTGTCGCGGGGAGTTTCATTTGCATCACACTTAATCAATATTTTCAAGGTAATCCTTGAGTTTTTCAAGCAGGCTTTCCGGGAGTTCCTCTTTGTAGATAAATGCCTGGGCTTCCTCGCCGGTGATCAGTTGCTTGATTTCAAGCGGCAGTGCCCGCAAGACAGCCATTCTTTGGGGGTCGGGTTTTTCCTTTCGGGGCCCGGCATGTCCATTATTCATTGTTTTTCACAGTAAAGCAGCTACAGGAGATCACTCATTACAATACATTCACGGCAGATTTTCATTTTTTCCTTCCAGGTCTTTTGAGCTTTGCATTCGCAGATGGTGCCATTTACCAGCCAGCAGAATCTACCGGCATTATATTCATAAGCTGGGCATTCCTTGCGGCGTTTCGGGGGGCATTTTTTTATTATCCAGCAGGGCTTGGCCAGGTCACGGTTTCCTCTTTTCCTCGATAGAAGGAAAAACATCTGCCGTTCCACATGTGTCGGAATTGACCGCCAACCCTGCTCATAGCTGTATATGGCTTTCACCGAAACGCCGAGAAGCTGTGACATTTCCTTCTGGGTCTTGTCAAGCCTCGTCCGCGCCGCCACAAACTCTTCTTTTTCCACCTCTACCTCCAGATATTATGGTTTTGCTTTTGTGTATTTTGAACCATGCGGAGTGCATTATGCCATAGAAAAGCTTTCAGGGAAAGAGGCTTTTGCGATGGGGAGTTCCGACCATCTTGTCGTGTAGGCAGGAGACTTTTTCATCTGGCGAAAATGCCATTCCTTGGCAAGGCCGGCAGCAGCGGACTGGATGGTGTCGCGACCCCAGCGTCTGTTGATCATGTCCACTGCTTTCATAAGAGAGGTCTCGTTGCATGGCGCTGGCGCATGGAAAAGACGCAGCTGTTCATAGTTTTCCGGCACAAGACCATTCAGCAGTACGCCGGCTTTCTGGTAGCGATAACCGGGACGGTATATGGCATTAAGGGATGCGAGGGCAATCTTGATCAGTGTTGCAGTGTGGGAAGAGGGTGCCGACAGTGTAAAGGTTTGCCGGCTGCAATATTGCGGGGCATCTTTTTTAAAACTGTTGGTGCGGATAAAGACGTCAAGAACAGTAGTGCGGAGTCCTTCACTGCGCAGTTTACAGGCAGCCTGCGTGGTATAGGTGGCAACGGCCTCCTGCAGATCGCCCAGTGTGTAAACCGGCTGCCCGAATGATCTGGAAGTGCAGATCGACTTCTTGGCCGGCCCTGCTTTTTCCAGGGAGATGCAGGGAATACCCCGCAGCTCCATAGCCGTCCGTAACCCGGTAACAGTCAACTGCTTTCTGATCCAGGTGTCAGCGCAGTTTTTAAGTTCCAGTGCCGTGTGGATGGCCTGCTTTTTTAAGCGGGCAGCATGGCGGCGCCCTATGCCCCATATGTCACCAACAGGCACTGCAGCCAGCAGTCTGTCTGCAGACTGCTGGTCAGTAATGACGAATATGCCGGCCGCCGAGGAGTTTTTCTTGGCAAGCCGGTTGGCAATTTTTGCCAGGGTCTTGGTGGGGCCGAAACCGATGGAAACCGGTATGCCGGTACGCTGCTGCACCGTAGTCTTAAGAAAACGGCCCCAGCTTTCAAGATCACAATGTCTTCCTGCCTGAAGCCTGATGAAAGCCTCGTCAATGGAATAGATTTCAACATCCGGCTCCAACTGCATGAGGATGTCCATGACCCGCTGGGAGATATCGCCGTACAGTGGGTAATTGGAGGAGAAGACTGCAACATCATGTTTGCGGATGAGGGCGTCCTGTTTGAAATAAGGCGTGCCCATGCCAATGCCAAGAGCCTTGGCCTCATTGGAGCGGGCAATGATACAGCCATCGTTGTTGGAAAGCACCACCACCGGCCTGTTCATCAGATCCGGCCGGAAAAGGCGTTCGCAGGAGGCATAGAAATTGTTGCAGTCTATGAGCCCGAACATTTCAGAGGCTGTGTATGGCATAGGTCGCAACTCCCCATATTTCCAACGGTGTTTCCTCGTCAATTTTCAGGTCCGGGTAGTCGGGATTTTCGGCAGCAAGTCGGCAGGAAGTCTTGCTTTTTATCAGCCGTTTGACCGTCAACTCACCATTGACCACTGCGATGACAATGCTGCCGCTGCAAGGCTCGAGAGAGCGGTCAACAACGAGGATGTCATTGTCATTGATTCCAGCACCAAGCATAGAGTCCCCTGCCACCCTTACAAAAAAGGTGGCAGCCGGATTTTTCACCAAATGTTCATTGAGATCGAGTTTGCGGTCAAGGTAGTCATCTGCCGGGGAGGGGAAACCTGCGGAAACCCCGGAAAGAAAGAGCGGCCGCTGCAGGGTGGTCCCGCAGTCTGCAGGGAAAACTGCCTTGATCGAGGAAGTTTTTTTGATGTGCAGACGTTTATTCATTTTTTCTCGAGAGATTCAAGCAATTCTGGGGTGGGATGCCCGTCAGCCGGCAGCTTTGCAGTGCGTTGAAATTCCTTTATGGCCTGGCGGGTCTGTGAACCGATAACGCCGTCGACTGGACCGGGGTCAAAGCCTAGGGCTGCAAGGAGTTCCTGGATTTTCTCAACCTGGCTGCGGCTGAGCTGCTGTTCCGAGGCTGGACGGGCTGCTGCAAGGGGACCTTTGCCTGATATCCGGTCGGCAAGATGCCCAACTGCAATGGCATAGAGATCTGACCGGTTCCACTGCAGAATGGTGCGGTAATTATTATAAACGAGGAAGGCAGGGCCTGTATGTCCGGCAGGCAGGATAAGAGAACCTTTCATTTTCACCTTGGATAGATCGTCGCCATTGATCTTTCTTACCCCGAGAATCTGCCAGGCTGCCAGGGTTTTTTCTACCTCAAGCCCTGTAAGCTCGAGATTGAAGGCAGGGGGAAGTTTTACTTCACGGCCCCAGGTTTTGTCTCCCTGCCACCCTGATTTGGACAGGAAGTTTGCCGCAGATGCAAATACGTCCGGCAGGCTATACCAGATGTCCCGCCGGCCGTCGCCATCCGCATCAACAGCAAAACGGACGAATGTGGAGGGCATGAACTGGGGCTGTCCCATGGCACCTGCCCAGGAACCGGTCATGTCGCTTGCGGAAATATGCCCAGCGTCAATGATTGAAAGTGCTGCGAGCAGTTCCGTCCGGAAAAAATCGCTTCTTCGCGGGTCATGGGCCAAGGTTGCCAATGAGCCAATCACCGGGAAACTTCCCAGGTAATCGCCGAAGTTGGTTTCCAGACCCCAGAAGGCCACGAGAAAGCGGGGCTGGACGTCATACAGTTTTTCAATACTCTCAAGAAGTTCTGCATGAAGCTCAAGGAGCATGCGTCCCCGTTCAATCCGGCTTTCGGTTACGCGTGCGTCAAGATAGCCCCAGAACGTCTGGGTAAATTCCGGCTGTCTTCTGTCCAGTTCAATAATCCGGGGAATCGGCTGGAGATTATCCAGGGTCGCATGCAGGGTTGCTTCGCTGATGCCCTTTGTCCGGGCCTCCTGTCGTAAATCTTCCAGCCAGCGTGAAAATTCCTCGCTGCATTGACCTGGCTGGGCCAGGGCGGCAAGAGAGGTTGCAATAATAGCGAAGATGAGTATGTATTTTTTCAAGATCTGAGCCATGTGGTTCGAGTTGTCCGTAACAAATAATTAACCGGAAGAATCAAATTTATATATACAACAAAGATTCATATTTTCCCAAAGTTAATAGCTTGCTCATAGAATTAAACGCATGGCGCAACAGTGCTGAACCCGTGGAGCAAGGCGGTAAGATCCCGGTGAAGAAAGGTATTTGATGCCAGGAGCTCAGGGATGAATGGCGAAAAAGGAGAACCGTTAAAGTTTGAAAGTACGCCGCCGGCCTCTTCAACCAGTAAATATCCGGCAGCAGTATCCCAGGGTTTGAGCCCGATCTCCCAGAATGCGTCTAATCTGCCGCAGGCGAGGTATGCCAGGTCCAGTGCGGCTGCACCAGGTCTTCTCACTCCCTGCGTGTGTGTCAGGACTGTCTTAAGCATAGCCAGAATGGCGTCGGTTCTTTCTTGGAGATCATAGGGAAAACCCGTTGCCACCAGTGCATTGTGCAGCGCAGAAACTTCAGACACTTTTATGCGTTGATCATTCAGCCATGCGCCTCCGGTACGCGTTGCACAGAACAGTTCTTTTTGAATGGGACTGTAGATGACGCCTATCTGGCTTTTTCCCCTGTCATAAAAGGCAATGGAGACAGCAAACCAGGGAAAATTGTGGGCAAAGTTTGTGGTGCCGTCAAGGGGATCAATGATCCAGACAGGTTCTTCGGGTATCTTTTCATACGAGGCAAACGATTCTTCAGAAAGGATTTTTATTTCAGGCAAGGTGTCCCGCAGGACATCAAGAATCAATTCTTCTGCAGCCAGATCTGCTTCAGTTACCAGATCTATTGGGCCTTTGTGGCGAATTTGATGCGGTTGATCATAAAGCTCCTGCAGAAGAGCCCCTGCTTTTACTGCTGCCGCTGCTGCTACCCGGAGCAGATTTTGCAGATCCGGAGTGCTGCAGTGCTGTAAACAATGCTCAATTGTCATTGCCGTATGCTGCATGTCTGATTTTTTCCCAGGCATCCTGCAAAGATTTCCTGTTCGAAAAAGTGATTGAAAGGATCATTGAATCATCTTCAAAAAATGGTGTATGCGCCACTGAAATATTTTTGGGTAATTGCATTGCAGCAATGAAGTGCCTGAATTCTTCGGCCGCCTGACTGAATCGTGGCATGTGTTTACGCGATAACCAGAGCATCAGGTTTTTGGTTTTCTGCGGCGGATTTGCATCTTGGTGATGCAGAATTCCCTGCACCTCATCATTGTCTAACAATGCGGCTATACTCATATTAGCGCGGCTGGCTAACTCTCTGCATATGTTCAGCAGTTTTTTCTGGAAGCTGAAGCTAAGCCGCAGGGATGTTATAATTTCAAAAAGGGCCTTTCGGTCCTGAGGAGATAATAAAATAAAGTCATAAGCAACTGTTTCACTTAGCGTTCCGTGATGAAGGCTGCGGCGAATCGGATCTTCAAGATCGAACAGTCTAATGGTGTGCTTTATGGAAAACGGAGCAGGTGCAAGCCCCAATCGTGGCAGAAAATCTCTGATAATTTGGCTTTCATCGGTAATTGCAGTTATTTTTTGCAGAAAAATAGCCTTTTCAATCGTTGTTAACTTCCGGGCAAGTTGAACTTCTTCAAGTAGAAGAGAAAAAACATCAAGCTCTGGAACATGACGGTAAATGACCAGGCAGCCACATGCGCTTTCTGTATCAAGTGCCTGCAAGGCCAGTAATCTTTTTCTGCCTGATACAATTATATAAAAGTCCGGGGTGGTTTCCCTGACAATAGGGGGGTGCAGGATTCCATGCCTGGAAATTGATTCAGTCAGTGATTCATCAGGAACGATATCCAGCTCCGGAGAAAGAGAGTAAGAGAAATCGCCAAAGTCAATATGCGAAAGAGCAATGTTTTTAAAATTGAGGATCTGGCTCATGGGGATACAGAAAAAAAAATTAAAAAGGAGGTCGCCCAGTTATGGGGAAACCTCCTAAAATGACAATGCAGGAAAATAACAAAAACCGGATAAGCTATTTGTTTTTGTAAGGAGCGCTAATCATTAATTTTTGTGCGCAGTATTCCTGAAGGTTTAAAAGTGATCACCCGTCTTGGTTCAAGGATAAGCTCTGCGCCGGTCTGCGGATTTCTTCCCCGCCTGGCATTTTTATCCTTGACGTTGAACTTTCCAAAACCGCTGATTAAAAGTTCTTCCCCGCCGGCTAAGCAATTCTTCATTGTACTCAACAAGGCCTCGACAGCGTGCGTAGCCTGGGCTTTTGTCAGGTTGTTATGACTTTTATATACCTTTTGGACAAGGTCAGCCTTTGTAAGAGTCATATGCCAAGGTCCTCCTTTTTTGAATAATATAATCGACAACTAATCAAAATTACTGCTATTTGTCAAGAACTGAAAAAAATAGTTCTTTTTGCTCGCAACCAAGAATGTATCACTGTTGCACCAAAGGACCTGTGCAGGTAATTCTGCGCTGATGTTATCAGCAGGAAAAAGCTCGGCTTTCGACCATCATTGTTTGTCAGGCGCAACAGGCCGGTACTCGTCATTTCGAAAAAAGACCTGCCGTGCCTGCATAAATTGCAGTTGCGCCGAGCTCCTCTTCTATGCGTAAGAGCTGGTTATATTTTGCAACCCTGTCAGTTCGCGAGGGTGCTCCTGTTTTAATCTGTCCGGTATTGAGGGCAACTGCCAGGTCGGCTATGGTTGTGTCCTCAGTCTCACCGGACCGATGTGAAATAACTGCAGTGTAACGGGCCCGGTGTGCCATGGCTACGGCATCAATAGTTTCGGTTACAGTGCCGATCTGGTTCAGTTTTATGAGAATTGAATTTGCAATTCCTTTTTCTATGCCTTGAGAGAGGATTTTTGTGTTTGTGACAAAAATATCATCTCCCACCAATTGCACGTTTTTGCCTAATTGTTTTGAGAGAGCGGCCCAGCCGTCCCAGTCGCTTTCGTCCAGACCATCCTCAATGGAAACCAGTGGGTATTTTTTTACCCAGTCAGTGTAAAAGGTGATGAGCTGACCAGAGGTTTTTTTCTTTTTCCTCTCAGCGGCCAGTACATAGCATTTTTCTTTGGCATTAAAGAGTTCACTGGCGGCAACATCCAAAGCAATGGAAATATCCTTTCCGGGTTTATAGCCTGCCTGCTCAATTGCTTCCAACAGGGATTCCATTGCTTCTTCGTTGGACCTGAGATTCGGGGCAAAACCACCTTCGTCCCCAACCGCAGTCTGATGACCGGCTTTTTTTAAAACCCCCTTCAGGCTGTGAAAAACCTCAACGCCGGATCGGAGCGCTTCAGCAAAAGAAGGTGCGCCGATGGGCATTATCATGAACTCTTGAATGTCAACGTTGTTGTCTGCATGGGCACCCCCATTCAGAACATTCATCATGGGTATTGGCAGCAGCTTGGCGTTTACCCCGCCAAGGTAACTGTATAACGGCAAGTCAAGCTCTAAGGCAGAAGCACGGGCCACGGCCATGGACACACCGAGGATGGCATTGGCACCGAGTTTCTTCTTGTTGTCAGTATTATCAAGTTTCAGCATTGTTTCATCAATACTGACCTGCTGGGTCGATTCCAGACCAAGAAGAGCGGGACCAATGACTTCATTTACGTTGGCCACAGCCTGCTGCACTCCTTTCCCCATATATCTTTTTTTTCTGGTGTCTCTCAGTTCGAGTGCTTCCCGTTTACCTGTAGATGCTCCTGACGGCACCAGGGCTCTGCCCATGGCGCCGGAATCAAGGTAGACATCCACTTCGACGGTTGGGTTTCCACGGGAATCAAGAATTTCCCGGCCAAGAATACCGATTATCTCCCCCATATGTTTCCTCTTAAGCAGGTTTAGTATTAATAATTTACGCCTAACCGACAACCTCGCCCAGTTTAAAGATGGGAAGATACATGGCGACAACCAGGCCGCCTATCATACCGCCCAAAAAGACCATCATAAAAGGCTCGATCATAGCAGTCAGGTTATCAACTGCCTGGTCAACCTCTTCGTCATAGAAATCCGCAATTTTTTCCAGCATGGCATCAAGGGCACCGACAGCCTCACCAACATTAATCATCTGCACAACCATACTTGGGAAAACACCAGTTTCCTCGAGAGGTTCAGCGATGGGGCGGCCTTCACTAATTGCATCTGCAGTCCGGAACACCGCAGTTTCTATGACTTTATTACCGGATGTCCGTGCCACTACATTGAGACTTTCAAGGATCGGCACACCACTTTTCAGCATGGTGCCAAGCGTTCTGGTGAATTTTGCCACCGCAACCTTGCGCACAAGGTCGCCGATAATAGGAAGTTGCAGTACCATGGCGTCAATCTTTTTCTCACCCTTTTCAGTGGCGTAATATTTTTTGAATGCAAAGAAGAGAATGGCAATCAAAATTATACCGTACAAGAAATTATGTTGTACAAATTGACTGAGACTAACGACGATCTGGGTTGGGATGGGAAGTGCAGCTCCAAAATCGGCAAACATTCTCTCAAAAACCGGGACAACAAATAAAAGAATAACACCGAGGATGACAATCGAGATGCAGAGACAGATAATAGGGTAGGTCATAGCACCTTTGACCCGTTTTTTCAGGGTCATGCTCTTTTCCATGAATACGGCAAGTCGTGCTAGAATAGTATCGAGGATACCACCGATCTCACCGGCTTCAACCATGTTGCAGAAAAGAGAGTCAAAGACTTTTGGGTGTTTTTTTAAGGCGTCGGCAAACGTTGTGCCGGTTTCAACATCAACCCGTATCTGGGTAATTATTTTTTTAAAAGTGGGGTTTTCTTGCTGATTACCAAGAATTTCAAGACCCTGAACAAGTGGCAGCCCAGCGTCGATCATGGTGGAAAGCTGCCTGGTAAAAATAACAGCATCCTTGGTGGTTACCTTCGGTTGGAAGAATTCAATATTCTCAAAAAGGTCTTTGGGCTTTTCTTTAAGTTTGGTAGGCGTAATTCTGATTTTTTTTAAATGACCACGGGCTGAATCAATATTAGGTGCCTCAATAATGCCTTTTCGTTTTTCACCGTACGAATTTTTCCCTTTCCAGATAAAATGTGGCATAATTTCCTCACTTCAGGTGAATTTTCAGCTAACATGGAATATAAATAGAAGATTTCATCATATCCCTATGTACCAAGTTTTTAATATTAAACGAAATAATATATTAAAACAATAGTGCAAATGATCATGTTCGATGCAAAAAAATGTCCAATTAACTTAGTTGACAAGATGGAAATGATTTAATAAAATATTATGTTTTGCATTTGCAATCAATAAAGCTTGATGCGTCCAACTATTATTAATGCAAAGATTAAGCCATTGTTTCATTTTCAAGAATTTAAATAGTTAAAAAATAGAGTTCAAAACCGAAAATAAAAAAATTGCTTACAAATATTTTTTTGAAGGAGTCAGATGACATGCAGAGTTTTTTTAAGCCTATAATTGAAAAATGTGATGGTTGCGAGAGAATAATTGCTGAAGACAATGAAAGATTTTGTAAAACCTATGCAAATCCAGAGGCCAAATGGCGAAACGGCTTTTGCAATTTTGCTACCCACGCCAAACCGGAAATAATTGTCCAAAAAGTCAGAATCAATCCCTTGAAGGCTTCGAAAAGGGCTTCAGGCAAATGACATACATCCTTATTACCCTCCTTAGCATCCTACCAAATTAGCAAAAGCTCCTTCCGGAATCTCTGGAAGGAGCTTTTGGGTTCGAGAAAAGATCAAGATCTCCCGACCCCAAAATATGTAAAGCCAAGTTCTTTCAGGCCCTCCGGTTCGTATACATTCCGGAGATCAACAAATACCGCTTTTCTCATAAGGGATCGTATTCTTTCCAGGTCAAGTGCCCGGTACTGATTCCATTCTGTCATCAGAACCAAAGCATCAGCGCCATCACAGACCTGGTATGGATTTTCCATGTATTCAATACCTGCCGGCAGATACTTTCTCGCCTCTTTCATCCCCTGGGGGTCATGAACTTTAATTTTTGCGCCTTTTTCATGAAGAACAGGCAAAATTGTCAGAGAAGGAGCATCCCGCATGTCATCTGTTTCAGGTTTGAAGGTCAGCCCTAAGATACCAATTGTTTTTTTCGTCTCATTCCCTCCCAGAGAATCACGGATTTTTTTGATCATCCTTGCTTTTTGTGCAGAATTAACTTCCACGGCAGCTTCGACAATACGTGCTCCGGTGCCCTGTTCCTGAGCCATCCGGATAAGGGCCAGGGTATCTTTGGGAAAACATGATCCTCCGTATCCAGGGCCTGGGTGCAGAAACTTTGAGCCAATCCGGCCGTCTAGGCCTATGCCTTTGACCAATGTTATGACATCAGCGCCAAGATTTTCACATAAGGTTGCTATTTCATTTATATAGCTGATCTTGACCGCAAGAAAAGCATTTGCTGCATATTTAATCAGTTCAGCTGTTTCAATATTTGCTTGCACAATGGGTGTTTCGATCAGGTAGAGGGGCTTGTATATATCCCGCAGAACATCTGCAGCGCGTTCAGTTTCCACCCCGATCACCACCCTGTCTGGCCGCATGAAGTCGTTGATTGCAGCACCTTCACGGAGAAACTCAGGATTAGATGCAATGTCAAAATCTGCATTCGGGTTGGCTTCTCTGATAATTCTGGCAATCTGGCGGGCTGTGCCAACAGGGGCCGTGCTTTTATTGACTATCAGTGTATAGCCTGTCAGAAGCGGTGCTATTTCCCTGGCGGCTTCGTAGATAAAGGAAAGATCGGCATAACCGTCCCCGCGTCTGGTTGAAGGTGTGCCAACCGCAATAAATATCGTGTCAGCCCAGGGGACCGCCTTGTTTGCATCCGTGCCAAATTGCAAGCGGTTTTCCTGGATGTTTTTCTGGACAAGATTCTGCAAACCCGGCTCATAAAGAGGGATTTCCCCGGACTGCAGCTCACTGATTTTACGGCTGTCCTTATCAATACAAAAGATCTCATGGCCAAACTCAGAAAAGCAGGTACCGGTTACAAGTCCGACATACCCTGTCCCAATGATAGTTATTTTCATCTGTAAACTCCGGTTGCGTTATCCTTAATAAGTTATTGATAAATTAAGACAGCTATCTATAAATAATGACTATAATGTTTCAGGACATATAATTGCAAAGATTAATGGGTGCGGGCACCAAATAGTGCTGTTCCTATGCGCACCACTGTTGCACCTTCTTCGATTGCCACTTCAAAATCACCGGACATTCCCATGGAGAGCTCGACCGGTCCATGCTGGCCTAATAAACCTTTGGCTGTGAGTGCTTCAGACAGTTGCCGCAGGTGCTTGAAAAACGGACGGGTATTTTCAGGGTCAGTGCAATAGGGCGGCATGGTCATAAGACCTGTAATCCGCAGAAATTGACACTGGATAAGCCCGTGTAAAAGTTTTTCACAATCTTCGGGGCGAACCCCTGATTTTTGTTTTTCGGCGCCGATGTTGACCTGCACATATGCTTCTAGTGTTTTATTTAAAGCTGCACAATGTTTTTCAAGTGCCAGTCCCAATTTAATATTATCAACTGTTTCAATGACATCAAATAATTCTGCACTTTTTTTTGCCTTATTGCTCTGCAGGTTTCCGATGAAATGGAACACCACTTTTCGACTTGCCAGATTTTGTATATAGGGGATTTTTTCAACGGCCTCCTGCACGTAGTTTTCCCCAAAAACAGAATGGCCGATATCTATAGCCGCTAAAATTCTTTCAGACGGAATGCGTTTGGATACTGCGACCAGTTTTATATTCGCTGGTGAGCGGTTGACACGCGAGGCAGCCCTGGCAATGCGATGTTTAATGTTTGTCAAGTTCTCGAGTATCATAAGCTGATTGCAAAATTATCATATGTAGCATCAAAGGGTTGCAATTGTAAAGATCTTCCTGGCATTTTGTGTTGTGACAGAAGCCAGTTCTTCCAGGGATAATCCACGAAGATCCGCTATTTTCCGGGCGGTATACAGGACATATTCCGGGAAGTTCTTTTTGCCGCGTAGTGGCTCCGGTGCCAGAAAAGGAGCATCTGTCTCGATGATCAGCTTATCAAGGGGAATTTTTTGGGCAACCTCCTGCATACTAGTTGCCTTATTAAAAGTCACTACTCCCGGGATGGATATAATAAAACCCATATCCAGGACTTTTTGGGCAAGATGCCAGTCTCCTGAAAAACAATGCATTACCCCGCCTGCAGAAAAGGGAGCTTTCTCGTTGAGGATAGAAAGAATATCATCATGGGCTTCCCGGTCATGAATCACGACTGGAAGCTGCATTTTCTTCGCCAGGTCAACCTGTCGGGCATAGTGTTCAAGCTGCACATCATTCGGAGCAAATTGCTTGACATAATCGAGACCTATCTCCCCGTAAGCGACTACTTTGGGCATGCTGCAGAGTCTTTCCAATTCAGCATACGAACGGTCGTTTAGTCCCTGCACGTTATGTGGATGGATGCCGACAGTCGCATAGACGGAATCGTGGTTAGATGCCAAGCGAATTGCCTTTTTTGAACTTTCAAGGTCTATGCCCACAGTGATTATGGGGGCGACACCACTTGCAGCAGCCCGGTTAATAGCTGTTGAGATTTCGTCCTCTGAACCCATCATGTCAAGATGACAATGGGTGTCAATGACATTGATCCCGGCCGGCAGTTGCGGCAGATCAATTTTATGCCTTTTCTTTCCCATAAGGTTAACTCCGAGCCGACTATCTAACAGATTCTGGCAAATGAGGCAATCCGCATGTTATGAGCATATAGTAAAATCTGAATGTGTAAACCTGTGCGAACTTGAAGAAAAACCGATAGTTTGATTCTCGAGTTGTAGTTGACAGCCACTTTTTTTTCTTATACAGATGCAAACAAGTATATTACAGCGGAACAAACACTTTTGTATTGAGGAAACAGGAAAATGACTTTATCCGTTTTAGAGGCGATATATAAGCGCCGCAGTATACGCGAATTTACTGATGCGCCAATTTCCATTGAGCAGTTGCATGAGATAGTAAAAGCCGGGATGTGGGCGCCATCCGGGATGAACAATCAGCCGTGGCGCTTTGTAATTATAAAAGATCCCGGGATTAAAGAACAGTTGGCGCAGCAAACGCATTATGGTCATATGGTCATGAATGCCAACGCCCTGATAGCAGTATATTTGAGCAAGGAAGAGATGTATGATGCGGTTAAGGATCATCAGTCAGCCGGAGCCTGTCTTCAAAATATGCTCCTGGCAGCTGAAGCCCTTGGGCTGGGTGCTGTCTGGTTGGGGCAGATCCTCAAAAACAAAGCAGAAGTAAACAGGATCCTCGGACTTGCAGATAATTTTGACCTTATGGCAGTTGTTGTCCTGGGGCACCCCCTGCACCATAACCAGAAATCAAAAAGAAAAGAATTAGCCGAACTGCTTTTAAAACAATTGTAGATTTTTGATCCATGCAGATATCTCTTTAAGTTTGAACTTACTTTTATGAAAACCTTACTTGCAGGCAAAAAGATCCTTTTTGGCATAACCGGAAGCATTGCTGTGTATAAGGCTGCCGAGTGGGTGCGAGAGCTTACTAAGGCAGAAGCACATGTAACCGTTGTTATGACCGAGGCTGCTGCACGCTTTGTCTCCAGTCTTACATTTGCAGCCCTTTCTGGTCGGAGGGTTTATACAGAAATGTTTGCGCCGGATGCTGGCGAAGAAATGACACACATCAGCCTTGCCCGGGAATGCGATCTTTTTATCATTGCACCTGCCACCGCCCAAAGCATTGCAAAATTAGCATACGGGTTTGCGCATGACCTGCTCTCCACTCTTGTTCTGGCGAATCAAGCTCAGGTGCTTGTGTTCCCTGCCATGAACAGCAATATGTATTGTCATGCAGCGACAAGGGCCAATTTGGCCCGGCTGCAGGAATACGGCTATGGTGTGATTGAGCCCGAACAGGGAAAACTTGCCTGCGGAGATGAGGGCATAGGCCGGCTTATTGACTGGGAAAAAGCAAGAGAGTCAATAGTATCGGCTTTTGCAGATCAGGATTTTGCGGAACAGACCATTTTGGTTACTGCAGGTCCTACCGTGGAGTCTTTTGATCCTGCCAGGCACTTGAGCAATCGTTCATCGGGGAAAATGGGTTACAGCCTGGCAAGGGTCGCCAAACGAAGGGGTGCCAGGGTGATCTTGGTCAGCGGCCCCTGCGCAATTGATCCTCCACCCGGAGTGGAGATTGTTAATGTCTTGAGTGCCCAACAGATGCACGATGCGGTTATGGAACATTATAACAGCGCAGATATAGTGGTTATGGCCGCCGCAGTTTCTGATTATCGTCCCGGGAAAACAATGGGGCAGAAAATAAAGAAAGGTGGCAAATCTATAGACCTGGAATTGGTGCCTAACCCGGATATTCTGAAAAGACTGGGCCAGAAAAAGAAAAAAGCAAAGCAGCCCCTGCTTGTCGGGTTTGCAGCTGAAAGCTGTCAACATATCGAGGAAGGTCAGCGCAAGCTTAAAGAAAAGAATCTCGACCTGATTGTTATAAATGACATCCTTGGAAAGGATACGGGCTTTGGAGCAGATACAAACCAGGTAAGCCTCATTGACAGGGATTACCAGCTTGAGAAACTGCCGCTTCTCTCCAAGGAGGAGTGTGCTGATATGATCTTGGACAAGATCGTAAAGCTTTTATAATAACGTTTAGAACGTGCCGTTGAAAGCTGCTTCGTAAACCGCCATCACATCTTCTTTTGTAGGCTTTCTCGGGTTATTTTCAACCGGCCTGGTGACAGTGAGGGCTATTTGGGCCATTTTCGGAATTTTATCTGCCGGAATATTGAGATCTGCCAGACTGCCGGGAATGCCCACATCCGCATTAAGCTGGTGGATAGCTTCAACAGCCAGTTGCGCAGCTTCACGTAATGGCAACCCCTCAGTTTCATATCCCATTACCTGGGCAACTGTGGCAAATTTTTCCGGGCTGCCGATAATATTATATTCAACAACATAGGGCAGCAAAACCGCGTTCGCCAGTCCATGGGCTGTGTTGAACATACCACCAAGAGGGTAGGCCATGGCATGGACCAGGCCGACTCCTGCTGTGGCAAGTGCTTTGCCTCCCAGTAAACTCCCCATCAGCATAGCGGAGCGTGCTTCAAGATTGGAGCCGTTTGCATAGGCTGTCCCGAGATTGTTACAGATCAGACTTATTGCCTCAAGGGCATACATATCTGATATAACATGCGCCTGGGTGGAAACAAAGGCCTCCAGGGCATGGGTAAAGGCGTCAATGCCGGTGGCAGCTGTAACATGTTGTGGCAGGCTGAGGGTCAAAGCCGGGTCAAGTATGGCTGCATCCGGGTAAAGGGGATCACCATTCATGCCGCCTTTCGAATTGGTTTTTTCATTAATGAACACTGCTGTAAAAGTAACCTCGGCCCCGGTGCCGGCAGTGGTTGGTATCATAATTTTGGGAACCCCCGGTAGTTTAATCTTGCCGAGCCCCAGGTAATCTTCGGCTTTGCCGCCATTAGTCAACAGGATGCCGACCGCTTTGGCTATGTCAAGGGCAGAACCGCCCCCTAGGCCAACCACGCAATCAGCCTTATTTGACTTTGCCAGTTTGGCTGCCTGGTCAGCAAGTTTAAGGCCCGGCTCGGGAGTTACCTTGTCGTATAATGTATGAGGGATTTTTGCCTTATCCAGAAGAGATGATACTTCTTTGATTATCCCCGCCTGTTTCAGACCTGGATCTGCAACAAGAAAAACACGATGGCCGCCAAGCTCGGCGATCAAATCACCGAGCTTTTTTACCGCATTGACCCCAAATAATATCTGTGTCGGTTGGTTGACGCTGAATGATTGTGTCTGTATCATTTGCAACACCTCGTATGAAAATTAACGGAGAAATCCCAATTATTGAGAAGATAAACAAGCAAAGAACGTTTATGCATTTATAAAATATTTTGATTAGTATATAACTTTTAGCGGAACTGTTCATATAAAAAAAAATGCGGTGAAACAAAACATTATCCATTCATACTTTCATGGATTCTCAGCTCAGTAAATCAGAGAAAAAAAGAAGAGCCAAAGGCATAGAGCAGCTCGTTAGCGAGCTTGCTGCTCTGCCATTGGGTGAAATTGCTTCATTGCCCTGTGATCAGGAAATCCGTGCGGAAATTGGCTCAGCCAAAAACCTCAAAGGCGGCGCCAGGAAACGACAGCTTAAATATGCCACAAAACTCCTGCGCGACAAACCTGCAGAGGATCTATACGACTTTCTGGCCCGGAAAAAAGGCTCCATGCTGAAAGAGAAGCGTGAATTCCATGAACTTGAACATTTTAGAAACGCCCTGATAACTGAAGCGATTAAATTCTATGAAGAAATGATGCACGACAACGGTTATATGAATGAGAATAAACCCGTAGAATTTTTACCTGAGAGCAAGACAATACAGGATATAGTCAACCACCTACCCGAGGTCGACCAGGTCTCGTTAAAAAATGCAGCCATGCAGTTTGCCAGGACCCGCAACAGGAAATTCAGCCGGGAGCTGTTTCGCATTATGAAGGCTGCCAGGGAAAAAACACATTTTTCTCAACAATAGGATAAGAATAATGGAATATAGAAAAGGAACAATCGGGAGAGTGTTCAGCGTCCGTTTTGATGAGGGCGATTTTTTTCTGGAAGAATTTATTCAGCTTATTAAAAAGGAGAATATCAGGGCAGGATGGTTTCATGTCCTGGGTGGGTTACGGGAGGCAGATGTAGTAACAGGCCCCAAAGAGCCGACCATGCCACCGGAACCCGTATGGAGCGAGGTTCGCGGCGCCAGAGAAGTTTTGGGAACCGGGAGTGTTTTTTGGGATGCCAATGAACCAAAAATCCACCTGCATGCCGCCATGGGGCACCATGGAGACACCCTGACCGCCTGTGTACGCAAAGGTACCAAAGTTTATCTGGTCCTTGAGGTCATGATCATCGAACTGAAAGGCATTGAGGCAACTCGCCCCTGGTATGAAATTGGTGGGTTTAATCGTTTGACCTACGCCTGAGAGGTTTGATAGTATCACGTGGTAAAAGAGTTTAGAACAAGATCTTGGATTGAATGATTTTGATTGACAATTTCCCATATTTTCTTCAATAAGTGGTTATACATTTACTTACAGTGAATTCCCTAATTGCAGCTCATTAATTATATGAATGCAGGAGGCAGAATACGATGGCAACAAAGGCAAAGAGCACGAAAAAAACGACAAAAAAAACCGTTAAGAAAAAAACAGTTCCTTCAACCGAGTTTTCTTTACATGCACCCAATGTAAATGAAGTTTACCTGGCCGGGAATTTTAATAACTGGCAGCCGGATGCAAAGGACTATCGTTTGCGGAAATTCAAAGACGGTACCTGGAAGAAAGTGCTGAAACTGAAACCAGGCAGGTATGAATACCAGTTTATTGTTGACGGTCAGTGGTGGTGTGACCCAAAAAATGATAACCGCGTCACCAATGAGTACTGCACACAAAACTGCGTAATTGAAGTTAAATAAGAATACATTTGTCTGGACTGAGGCGGTGCAAATAGCTGCTCTCGAGACAATTTTTTTGCGCAGAACATAAAAACCGGAACTGATTCCAAAGGTTCCGGTTTTTATGTTCCAGCGCCGAGATCCGCTCTTGTATGTATTGTTATTCCACTTCAGTGATTATTTTTAGGATCTTATCACCTACTTTCAGGGCATCGCCAACCTTGGCCTGAATTTCCACCACTGTTCCGGCAACCTGGCTGACAACCGGGGTCTGCATTTTCATGGCTTCAACCACGGCCAGCTTGTCGCCAACTGCGACCTCCTCATCTTCTTTTGCAACTATTTCACATACATTGCAGGAGTAGGTAGCCCGCATGTCTCCGGCCTTGGCAAGGTCTTCAATTTCTTTTTTGCTAAGCTGCGGACCTGCAGCAGCGGCACCCTCTTTGGCTTCTTCCTTGAATGTATAGTTGCGCTCCTGGTGGTCGACATTAAGGTAAATGGACCACTCACTTTTCTCATTCTTCTGCTTGGGACCGATCTCAATTACATGTTCCTTGCCGTCATGATCTTTAAACATCAGAGACTCACCAAGCTTATAACCACCACGCCTGAGAAATATACTGGGCGGCAGGACATAAACCTTGCCAAACTCCTCTTCAAATTTGAAGAAATTTACAGCATCGTTGGGGTGCTGCAGATAGGTAACCAACTGTTGTTCCGTAGGTTTGTGCCCCAAACGATCGGCAAGAACTTGACGTTCCTTGTCAATATCCATATCCTCGATATCTTCAACACCACCTTCATCTGCAAGAAGATTCTGCCAGCCTGTACCAAATACCTTTTCATAAATCCAGTCAGCAGGACGGTAGAAGGGGAAGGGTCCGTATTTGCCTAACAGGAGATTTTTGAGATCGCCGGAAGGGTTGCCATAGCGATCCTTCTCCAAAACGTTGGTAACAGCAGTTGTCCACAGGATCTGCGAGCCGGGTGTAACAGACCACCAGTTGCCGAGTTCAATCTGAACTTTGGGCAGTTCGTCATGCAGGATTGTAGGCATTTTATCAAGGAATCTGCCTTTTACAGCCTGTTCAAAACTGCTCCCCATAGCACCACCGGGAAGCTTGTGTATCTGAACCGTAGGTGAGAAACCTTTAAACTGAGATTCAAAGTATTCATAATGATCACGTTCGTTTCGCAGTACTTCAGAGCTCTCAATCACCGCGTCTTCATTAAGGTCTATTGCTTCCTTGCCGTAATCCTTGAGGGTATGAATAACGCTCAGCAGGGGAGGTGGTCCGTAATATCCAGTAAAAGCATGATCTGATGCATCAACAATGGTTGCCCCATTGAGAACTGCGGCAGTAATCCTGCCAATATCATTGCCGTCGGTATTATGGCCATGGTAATGGATGACCAGCTCTGGATATTTATGTTTGATGGCGGCAACCAGTTCACCGATACGTTTCGGAGTACCGAGGCCACCATGGTTTTTAATGCAGAGAATGATGTCTTCGCCGGTCACAGCAAGAATTTCCTGAACTTTTCCCACATAAAACTCGTCGCTGTGCTCAGGTCCGGTTGAGAAACAGATGGATGGCTCCAGAATCTTTTCAGCCAGCTGAACTTCCTCAAAAACCGCCTGCATATTAGGGACATGGTTCATGAAATCAAAAACTCGCCAGACATCAACATATTTTGCAAATTCCCGTACGGCAAACCTGATAACATTCTGTGGGTATGGCCTGTAGCCGAAAAGATTAACCCCGCGGCAGAGAGTCTGAAACATGGTATTGGGCATCTTTTCGCGCAATAGTTCAAGTTTCAGAAAGGGATCAACCTGTTTTCGCAAAATATCAACATGGACAGAAGCGCCACCGGTAATTTCCAATGAAAAATAATTCGCATTTTCCCTTGATTCAGCCGCTAAAAGATCTGTGTGCAGCAGGATTCTATTTTTAAAATCAGACTGGGACAGATCTCGGGCCGTATTGGTCAAATAGTAGCCGTCGGCCTGCCGCAGGATCTGCAGCGCTTCCTTGTAATGCATCCCATGAACAATTCTTTTCATGACCGTACCTTATTATTGAGTATTACGTAATTAGACAGCGTAGGTATTTTCTTCGTTGTAGTGGATCTCGGCAATCAGTTTTGCCAGTTTATTTATCTCGGTATTTTGTTCCTCATAATCCAAGAGATGTGCATGCATCTCCAGATATGAAGTGTCAAAATCACCCTTCTGGAAATCAGGGTCGTCGACAAGTTCGAGATAGAAAGGAATGGTGGTTTTGGGGCCGATGATGACAAAGTTTTTGAGACAGCGCCGCAGCCTGTCCACGGTCTCGTTCCAACTGTAACCATGGACTGTGAGTTTGACAAGCAGAGAGTCGTAGACTTCGGGAATAGTGTAGCCCTGGTAGACAAAACCATCAAGCCGAACACCGTAACCGCCCGGTGAACGGTAGATGTCAACGGTTTTGCCGCCCTCAGGCATGAAATTGTTTTTGGGATCCTCTGCGTTGATGCGCATTTCGATGGCATGCCCTCTGATCTTCACTTCCTCCTGTTTGAAGAGCAGTTTTTTGCCAAAGGCCAGCTTGATCTGCGTCCGAACTATGTCAATACCCGTTACCATTTCAGTAACAGTATGCTCAACCTGAATCCTGGTATTGATCTCCATGAAATAATATTTCATATCCTTGTCAACCAGGAACTCGACCGTCCCGGCATTGGTATAATTTGATGCCTGAGCAGCCTTGACGGCAGTTTCACAGATTGATTCAATAATAGACTGGTCCTGAATTAAAGAGGGCGCAATTTCAACCAGTTTCTGGTTTCGGCGTTGAATTGAACAGTCCCTTGTACCTAAATGAACAACTTCACCAAAGGAGTCAGCGATGATCTGGACCTCAACATGCTTTGGATTAATAACGACTTTCTCCAGGTAGACATTATCGTTGTCGAAGGCAGCTTTGGCCTCGGTGCGGGCCATGGGAAGCTCTTCTCGCATTTGGCTGTCATTATCAATACGGCGGATACCCCGTCCCCCGCCTCCGGCAGTGGCCTTGAGCATAATGGGATAGCCGTATTCAGAAGCAAAGGCAAGGGCCTCCTGCAAACCTTCGTCACCAGGTGACAGGTTGGAAGTGCCGGGAACCATTGGAATATTTGCTGCTGCCATGATTTCCCGGGCTATAACCTTGTTGCCCAGGTTTGTAATAACCTCGGATGTAGGACCAATAAAAACAAGCCCGGCATTTTCACAGGCCTTTGCAAATTCTGGATTTTCGGCCAAGAAACCATATCCTGGATGTATCGCATCCGCCCCTGATTTACGGGCAGCCTTAATTACTTTTGCAATATCGAGATAATCTTTTCTCGGACCGTCACCGAGCCATATTGCCTCATCCGCTACTCTGACGTGCAAGGCTTCCGTATCAGGTGTTTCATAAATGGCAACTGCTTTATGTCCTAATTCCTGGGCAGCCCGAATGACTCGAATTGCAATTTCTCCACGGTTTGCAACTAATATTTTTTTCATCTGTGGATTCCCTTATGTATTCTATTCATCATACAGAAATTTTATATGTCTTCCCTGTTGCAGCTAGAGCTTTCCGGTATGATCAAATTTAACGATGAAAGATCCGGAGGAATAAAGTGCTGTAACGATAAGACGACAGACCGTTGCGTATATATATTTGGAACGGGCAGGCTATGAAAAAATATTTCCTAGCATAATTTCTTTAAACAGGCAAGCAAAAGTGTCTGCAGTTTTTGAGGCTTAAAATATTTTTTAGCATTGCCGGATAATTACACAAAAGAAAGATACAGTGATTTAATCCCAGGTCTGGCCAATGTTACATTGATTGAGTAAGCGCTAAAAGATCTGCAAAGGTGGGGGCCGCATAAATTTGCCTGCGTATGGACGACCCACCAGTTATGCCTTTAAAATAACGGCCGGCATGATTTTTTGTCTTGGCAAGAATTTTATCAGGGTCGCTGAGCTTCCGGATAAGTTGTAAATGGTGCCTCAAGCCTTCCATACGTTCTGCAAGGGTTTCCGGTGTGCCACCCGGGGTGAACACCCATGGATTTCCCAGGGCGCCCCGACCTATCATTATGCCATCGCAACCTGACTTTTCAAGAAAGGCATGCGCCTCCCGATATGTCGTAATATCGCCGTTGCCGATAACCGGGATAGATACACTATTTTTTACCTGGGTTATTATTTGCCAATCAACCGGACCGCCAAATCCCTGGGTCCATGTACGGCCATGAACAGCTATGCAGCTTGCTCCGTTGTCTTCCAGCATCATTGCAAAGTCAGGGGCCACGATTGCGTCATGGTTCCACCCGGTTCGAATTTTTACTGAAACCGGTAAAACCGTTTTTTTGCAGACCTGGCGGATTATTGCTGCAGCAAGGTCAGGATTTTTCATCAGGGCCGCTCCTGCGCCTTTTTTTACAACTTTTTTGACCGGACAGCCCATATTGATGTCAATGATATCAACAGCCATATCCGAGACAATCTCTGCTGCTGCGCCCATTTTTTCCGGGTCAGCGCCAAAAAGCTGCAGGGCCACAGGTCGTTCTTCAGGTACGGTCTGGGTCATCTGCAGGGTCTTTTTTTTGTCGTAGACAAGACCATGGCAGCTGATCATTTCAGTGTAACAGAGAGCTGCTCCGAACTGACGGCAAAGAAGTCTGAAGGGAAGATCGGTATATCCAGCTAATGGAGCAAGGATCAGAGGATTTTTCAGCTGAAGAGATTTGATCTGCACGTATCGGGTCACCAAACATTTAACAATTTTGACCGGAGAATATTACCCCACATGAAAGGGACAAAAGGATTTTTGTTCCTTTAAGGCATATTATTGACGATTTCATGGATTCTCAGATAAAGGAGTTCACCTATCTCGTCGCCAATACGAAGCAGGGCTTTTTGCTTGTTGTAACGGGTTATTTCACCTGATGGGTCAATGATAAAAGGCTCATATATGGTGAATTTTCTCTCCTGCCACAAGATAGAGTTGTTCCGGTTATCACGCAGTGTAAAACTGAAAGTCAGCTTCAGCTTGATTTCCAGGGCTTTGTCAAACGAATCGTAAAAGAGCCCTGGCAGGTCAATGGCTGCTATTGCTCCGGTAAGTTTTAGGTCAGCCTGTTCTTCTTCGAACACAACAGATATTCGGCTCGATTTCTTGAACCATGCATTGAACAAACGGAAATATATCGATTCCAGACCAAGTTCGTTGGTTCGATTTTGCCAGGTTGTAAGCAGCAATGTTTTTGAGGGGACGTCCTGTAATTTATTTTTGGCGTATGGGTTGCTGTAGCCGCAGCTGCTGCAGGAAAAAGCCAGCAGAAACAGGATGAAAAATACTAGAATACTGTAGGGAAAGGTGTGCCTGCCGGCTCTGTTTGACAGAATTGCATTCATGCCGAGATCTAGGCAACCACATTAACAAGTTTTTTGGGGACAACGATCACTTTTTTAATAGGCTTGTTGCCCACGAATTTTTGCACTTTGTCATCCAGAAGACTGAGTTCTTTGAGCTCATCATTACCAATATCAGGGGAAACCAGCAACCTGCTTCGCACTTTACCATTCACCTGCAGTACGACAATAATTTCTTCATCTTTGGCAGATTCAGGATTAAAAGTAGGCCAGGATTGATTTTCAAGAAGCTCTTCATGGCCAGTTATTTCCCAGAGCTCAGAACAGAAATGGGGCGTCATCGGTGCGAGGAGTAAGAGGGTCGCATCAACAGCCTCCTTAATGGCAGCAGGTGCAATATCATTTTCTGCATTTTCTGAAATCAGGGAGAGCAGCAAATTGACCAATTCCATGACAGCTGCAATTGCAGTATTGAAATGAAAGTCATTTTCCAGGTCCCTGGTAACCTTGCGAATGGTCTGGTGTGTTTTCCTGTGGAGGGCACGGCTTTTTTCATTGAGATTTGAGGCTTGCTGTTGAGGGGCACTTGTCAGCATATCTCTGTTGCTTTCGACAAAACGATGCACCCGGTTTAAAAAGCGAGAAGCGCCCTCAACCCCCTTGTTGCTCCAATCAAGATCTTTTTCAGGAGGAGCAGCAAAGAGACTGAAGAGACGCACAGTGTCAGCACCGAATTCTTCAATGAGTTTATTGGGGTCAACAACATTGCCTTTAGACTTGGACATCTTAGCCCCGTCTTTTATCACCATGCCTTGGGTCAGAAGGTTTTTAAAGGGCTCGTCGGTGGATAAATAGTCCAGGTCACGAAGAACCTTGGTGAAAAAACGGGCATAAAGGAGATGCAGGATAGCATGTTCAACGCCACCAATATACTGGTCAACCGGCAACCAGTAATTCACCCTGTCCCGGTCAAGAGGACCATCTGTAAAATCAGGACAGGCATAACGGGCAAAATACCAGGATGATTCCACAAAGGTATCCATGGTATCAGTTTCACGTCTCGCTTCTCCGCCACATGCAGGACAGAGGGTCTTGTAAAAACTTTCAAGTGAGTGGAGGGGAGAGCTCCCGCTACTGTCCGGTTTGGCATCTGCAGGCAGAATAACGGGCAGATCATCTTCCGGAACCGGCTGCACACCGCAGGTGGAGCAATGTATCATGGGAATAGGGGTTCCCCAGTAACGCTGTCGTGAAATTCCCCAGTCCCGAAGGCGATAGGTTGTCATGCCTTTGCCGAATCCCTGTTCTGCGGCAAAGGCTGTAATGGCAATTTTTGCTTCCGCTGAGCTCAGGCCGTCAAATTGCGCTGAAGCGGCCAAAACTCCCGTATCCTCGAAAGCTTCTAAAAGAGTTTCGGAATCCAGCCGTTTGTCTCGAGGCTGCACAACGACCTTGACTGGCAGGTTGTACTTGCGGGCAAACTCAAAATCCCGCTGGTCATGTGCAGGCACTGCCATGACTGCACCGGTGCCATATTCCATGAGTACGAAATTAGCCGTATAAATGGGAATACGGTCCCCGCTAAAGGGATTAATGCAATAATGCCCAATAAAAACACCTTCCTTTTCAATTTCTTCGTCTGGTTTCTGCTGTTTGCGGGCAATTTTAGTTCTGGACACAAACTGCGCAACTTGCTCGGCCTGACTGGTATGCCTGCTCAGGTCTACCAAAGGGTGTTCAGGCGCAAGAGACATGAAGGTGGCCCCGAATATCGTGTCAGGACGCGTCGTAAATATCTTGAGAACCTGGTCGGTATTCTCTACAGGAAAATCGATTTCCGCCCCGATGCTTTTTCCTATCCAGTTACGCTGCATGGTTAGGACTTTTTCAGGCCAGCCTGTTAAATTATCACACTCTGCCAACAGTTCCTCAGCATAATCGGTTATGCGGAAAAACCAGCCATGCATATCCTGGGGTAGCACCTGGTTGTCACATCTCCAGCACTGGCCGTCAATAACCTGTTCGTTTGCCAGGACGGTCTGACAGGATTCACACCAGTTGACAGTGGTCATCTTCCGATAAACCAGCCCCTTTTCGTACATCTTGATGAAGAACAGCTGTTCCCAACGGTAGTATTCTGGGTCACAGGTTGCCAGCTCTCTGTCCCAGTCGTAACTGAAGCCCATCCTCTGAAGCTGGTTTTTCATATAATCTATGTTTTCATACGTCCATTTGGCAGGATGGGTATCGTGTTTGAGGGCGGCATTTTCCGCTGGCAGGCCAAAGGCATCCCAGCCCATTGGATGCAGGACATTGTAGCCCTGCATTCTTTTAAAACGTGCGATAACATCACCAATGGAATAATTTCGCACGTGGCCCATGTGAATCTTGCCGGATGGGTAGGGAAACATTTCCAGAAGATAATATTTCCTGCGCGCGGAGTCTTCGCTAGCCTTAAAGGTGTTTTGGGTAAGCCAGTGCCTTTGCCATTTGTCTTCAATAAAGGCAAAATCGTAACGGCCGGAATTTTTTTGTGGAACGGGATTCATGTCTTGTTTATAGAATTAGTTTGACTCTATATACGAAGTCGGAATTTCAATGCGGGAGTAATTTTCAAATGTGGTGAACTTATCTATAAAGGTGAGTTCAACGGTGCCGGTGGGGCCGTTACGCTGTTTGCCAATTATAACCTCGGCTATGCCCCGCTTGGGGTTATCCTCACTCTTATTATAAATTTCATCACGATACAGAAAACAGATAACATCGGCATCCTGCTCAATGGCACCGGATTCACGCAGGTCAGACAACTGTGGCCTTTTATTCGGTCGGGATTCCAGGCTGCGGTTCAATTGAGACAGCGCTACTACAGGCAGGTTCAGTTCTTTGGCCATGGCTTTCAGGGAGCGGGATATTTCGCTTATTTCCTGCTCACGGCGTTCAGCATTGTACCTGCCCCGCATAAGTTGCAGATAGTCGACCACAACCAGACCGATGTTATGTTCTGTCTTCAGGCGTCGTGACTTAGCCCGCATCTCAAGCACGCTGATTGCCGGGGTATCATCAATGAAAATAGGGGCCTCGGAGAGAATACCAGTGGCCCTGGCAAGCTTGGGCCAATCGGGGTCACGAATGAAACCGGTGCGCAGAGCTTGTGAATCAACACGGCTGACAGAGCACAGCATTCGCATGCCAAGCTGTTCCTTTGACATTTCCAGACTGAAAACAGCAATTGGGACTTTATGGAAAATAGATGCATTCTGGACAATATTCATTGCCAGGGCCGTTTTGCCCATGCTGGGTCTGCCTGCCAGGATGATAAGATCGGAGGGCTGCAGGCCGGCTGTTATCCTGTCAAGATCGTCATAACCGGTTGGCACTCCTGTTATTAATTCTTTCTTTTCAGCAAGTTTTTCAATGCGTTTGAATGTTTCGGGGATTATCTTGCTGAGAGCCTGGAAATCCTGGTTGCTTGTGGAACGGGAAATTTCGAATATGGTCTGCTCGGCATCATCAACCAGGCTGTCGATGTCATCCTGTTCATCGTAACAGCGTGTAGCTATCTCCGTACAGGTCTGAATGAGATGACGCAGGGTTGCCTTTGACCGTATGATCTGGGCATAGTAAATAATATTGGCTGCAACCGGAACAATATCAGTGAGGTTGGCAAGATAGGCTGGGCCGCCGACTGCATCAAGCTGATTCCAGTCACTTAATATATTGGAAACAGTAATAATATCCTGGGGCTCATTCTTTTCGAAAAGAGCTACCATTGCCTTGAAGATGATCTTGTGGGCTTCACGGTAATAATCCTCTGGTTCCAACAGTTCCAGGATCTTTATCAGCGCACCTTTCTGCAGCAGTATGGAACCCAGCACGCATTGTTCGGCCTCTAAATTCTGGGGCGGTAAACGATGCGGATCAGAGGGTGTCCTTGGCGTTGATGCTGTCCTCTCAGCTTTCATGGCCCTGTCACCCTTTTTCATCTTTATTATTCGGCCTCCAGCGGAACAACCTGAACTGTTATTTCCGATGTCATCTGATAACCGACCTTTATTGGTACAATGATTTCGCCAAGGGTTTTGATAGGCTCTGCAAGAAGCACGTTTTTCTTATCAACCTGAATATTCATTTCCGCTAGTTTCTCAGAAATGTCGGCTGCCGTGACTGAACCGAAGAGTTTGTCTTCCTCGCCAACACGATGTTTTACGTTGATGATTGTGCCGGATATTTTCTTTGACAGAGCTTCAGATTCCTGCCGCTGCTTTTCCTTTCTTGCTTCAATTGTAGCCTTTTCCTGTTCAAGCAGGTTGAGATTCGCTTTATTGGCAAGAACAGCAATTTTTTTGGGAATGAGATAATTTCGCGCATAGCCTGATTTTACTTTTACTATTTCGCCTTCTTCCCCGAGGGATTCTACAGTTTTTTTAAGTATGAGCTCCATTTTTTCTACCTCAAAAAAGTTTCTTTATAAAATGTATAGTTTTTTATTTCTTCATGTACACAATCATCGGCGATGACTCAAATAGAATTATTATGCTTGTCACCTGCCTCGTTAAGCTTTCTAAAATCAGCCCAGACATCTATCATGCCGAGAAATGACAATACGATGATGCCATAGGTTTGAATGAAGATCAATGCATAAATCGGAACCCGGATCAACCCGGGCACGGACCATCTGTTTAAAAGACTTGCAGCTATGGCCAAGCCCTGGAAAAAATATACAGTACTGCAAACAATCAAGCCATTAAGGCCCAGTGTGCTTAGTGGCGCCGGCAACAATAAAAACATTACTCCAGAAAGAACAACCAGCCAGACAAAAGGGTCAGGTAATTTCCATTCTTGATATTCAGGCCATGGCGTAAGCTTCGAATCTTTTTTCTTGAGCAGCAAGTTCCCCAGTACAAGGTTCAGCCAAACAGTTATCAAGAGCCCAGAGATCAAAATGGCTGGAAGGATTTTCGGGATGTATACCCTTAAGAGATCCACTGCCACCCGGACACCTTCCAACGTTTCAGGCGCAAGCTCAGCTGAATCTTCATAAAGCATGAGTCCGCTATGCAACCCCATGTCAATTTCTGTCAGCAGGGTAGAGTAAAGGTTTGTCTGGAGCAACAAAGCAAGACCAGACCAGTAAAGCAACCATGAGACTGCTAAAACCAAAAAGGCAATAAAACCTGTAGCAACCGGTGACCTTTTGTTAAAAACACAAGTGGAGAAAGCTATTCCGACCGGCACCAGAGTCAAAGAAAAGATCAACATCGGCAGTGAGCCGAATATTACAGCAGCACCAGCAGCAATAAAAATACCGTTACGTACAGGAATCGATCCTCTTTGAATGCCTAAATTGACCAGGCAATAAAAAACAGGTAAAGGAACCAGGCTTGAGAGCCAGCCGATTTTTCCGGGGAACAGCGCAGGGAGAAGTAACACCGCAGCAAGTACGACCAAGCCGGCGAATTGAGCGTCACTATCCTTATGTCTGCCCTGAAAATATGGTGCAGCCAACACGTTAACCAGATTTACAGTTGCGTTGGTCCGCTGTAAGGCATCAGGGCAATCTGTCTTGCCTTTTTAATTGCATCTGTCAACTTCCTTTGGTGTTTCGCGCAGTTCCCATAGATGCGTTGGGGTATAATTTTGCCTCTTTCGGTAACAAAATTACGTAAAGTCCTGACTTCCTTGTAGTCAATCACCAGACTCTTATCAGCACAAAATCGACATACTTTCTGCCGGGGAAATATTCTTTTTTTGGGTGCCATTTCAGCTTCTCCAGAATTTTTTTCAGGAAATCAATAAATTATATGTGAAATGAGCAGGCAATGAAAAAGGGGATATCAGTCAGCCTGCTCTTCCTTGACAGTGTCCGGTTCTTCTTGTTCTTCGTGTTCGTCGTCTTTTCCTTCTCCCGTAACCTCTTTATCGGAGACAGGGACAGGTTCGGTCTTGGTCAGCTCTTCCTTGACTCTGTCCGGTTCTTCTTGTTCTTTATGTTTGTCGTCTTTTTCTTCTTCCATGCCCTCTTCATCGGAAGTAGGGACAGGTTCGGCCTTGGCCAGCTCTTCCTTGACCGCTTCAGGATCGCAGGAATCAGACAGTTTTACGGTTAAGTACTTGAGAATGCGGTCATCAATTCTGAAAATACGTTCGATTTCCGCAACAGATGCAGGAACACCGGCATAATCCGCATAAACGTAGTATCCCTGGTTTTCCTTTTTGATCAGGTAAGCGAGTTTCTTCAGGCCCCAATTGTTGATTCTGAGAATTGTTCCTCCATCACCCTCAATAATTGAAGTTGCCTTGCTGGTGATTGCCTCAATCTCATCTTCCGCAACATTCGGCTTGACAATAAAAATAGTTTCGTATCTGCGCATGTGTTCCTCCTCATGGACTTGAAGTGGCCCTCGCAATCTATAGACTTGGCAGAGAGCGAGAAGGTTTATAAGATATATACAAAGCCTAAAATGAATCTGGTCTTTTACATGATACAAAGTAAATTGTCAATTTTTTTTGGGTCTAGCGTGGCCTGCTTTTTCACTGTTCTTGATTTGCAGCCATTTTTGCCTGAGTTCAGCCATTGATCCAACTTTTTCATCGTTGAATACATGGGGGTGTCTGCGTACCATTTTTGCACTTATTGCTTCAATGACGTCAGCAATGGTAAACAAACCTTTTTCACTGTGGATCTGGGCCAGAAGGACGATTAAATAAAGGAGGTCTCCTGATTCTTCTTTGGTGTGTTGATGATCACCAGCATCAATAGCCTCGAGGAGTTCGTGGGTTTCTTCCAAAAGGTAGCGTTTTAATGTTAAAGGAGATTGTTCCCTGTCCCACGGGCACCCCTTTTCTGAGCGCAACGCTTTGACAATGTCAATAAAACAATCCAGTTTTTTCCCGGCATCCGGCACAGTGTACCTCTTAGAATTTTATTTAAAAACAGCTGCCATAAAGATGGCTCCATTTTTAAAAATTGTCAAACAGCAAGTTTTTTAGGTTGTAATGAAAAAAAACTGTGTTTATATTGGCTCGCGAAAAATTTCCATTGCTAAATGTTGATGGTCTTGCCATTTTATAACCTAACCAACTTGTCACGTCGGTTGCAGTTTTGAGGGTATTTTTAAAATAAACTGCCAGTAACCTGTTAATACAACAGTCATAAAATGTAATTCACCGCGTTGACCGTTCAGGTTTTTCAAAACCGGAACATATTACTAAATTTAAGCTGATCCATCAGGGCATACCTGATAATGTATCATTTACAGAAATTGAACAATTAAAGCATTTGAGAAAAACAAGTCGCAAGTTCAGGATTGAGGAGTTACTCCATGAAGAAGGACGAAAAGATTTTACTGGAAAAACATAAAGATATTGCCCGTATTGATCAGGACATAAAACGGACGCATGGCTGGTATGTCCGGGTGCGTTACCTCGGGAAGACATACTCGAAGTTTTTTTCAGACCGCAAATGCGGGGGGAGGTACTCTAGTCTTCTTGCTGCCCTGGCCTGGCGTGATAAAACTGAGTCTAAACTTGGCAAACAACGTACCGATAAACATATTGTCACGATCAGCAACTCGAAGACCGGCATTGTGGGTGTCCGTCATAATGCAAAGCTCAACAGATATGAGGTGAGCTGGGTGACCTCTTCCGGTAAACAGGGTAAAACATCTGTTTCCATCAATAAACATGGCAAAACGAAGGCGTTTGAAATGGCATGCAGGATCCGCAAGGTAAAAGAAGCTGAACGCTTGGCAGAAGGATAAGCTGAACCGGCTTATACATAAATTGAGCTTGACAAATATTTAGGTTTTGTTATTAATGCCTGTTTCTGAGTTTGCGGGATTACCAATACTGCGTTACTCTTATTAGCGGTCACCAACAATGTTTTTGATACGAGCTGCCCATAAAGAGTAATGTGAGAAATTAGCAGATATGATTATTAGGATACCAGCATGAAAGAATATGATGAAATGACTGTTAAAGAGCTTATCGAAGAGCTGGACAGCCTTGGGGTCTCTTTTAACAAGAAGTCCCGCAAAGCTGAGCTTTTAGAGCTTCTGCTTGCCCAAACCAAGGGAAAAAGCAAGAAACCGGCGAATAAGGCGGATTCTGAGGAGGCAGCGCCTGCTGCCAAGAGCTCTGAAGTCCCCAAGAGCGCCGGGAAAGCAACTGGGAAAAAAGAAATTTCTGCTGATTCCGGTTACGCCATAATCCGTACCGGTGGAAAACAATACCAGGTATCAGCCGGGTCGCTCGTTCGGGTTGAGAAAATTGAAGGCAACATCGGTGATACGGTTGAACTGCAAGATGTTCTTGCTGTTTTCGACGGTGCTAACACAAAGATAGGGCAACCAACTGTTGATGGGGCAGTGGTAACAGCACGAATTGTCGCGCAGGATAAAGCTAAAAAGGTTCTGGTTTTTAAAAAGAAACGGCGTAAAGGATACCGTGTTAAGCGTGGTCATCGCCAGATGTACACCGCTCTTGAAATTTCCGGCATCTCAGCTTGAAATATTTTAACTGCACCATATTACTATTGTTAATGCACTGAGGATTTATCATGGCACATAAAAAAGCAGGCGGAAGCACAAGAAACGGACGGGACAGCATAGGTCAGCGACGTGGTGTGAAAAGATTCGGAGGGCAGGTTGTCAGGGCGGGAAATATTCTGGTCCGTCAACTGGGTACCAAAATTCATCCAGGCACCAATGTCGGTCTTGGTCGTGATTATACCCTTTTTGCCAAGGTTGACGGAATAGTTACTTATGAAAATTTTGGTCGTAACCGCAAAAGGGTTAGCGTCTATCCCGACGAGTCTTAATTACAGGTTCACCTATTGACTCGACGGAATTAATAACCAGGGTCAGTATTGTCTCAAACAGCCCCATCATAAAAGGAGCGGCATGGAAACTATAAATACACCAGCCGCTCATCCCGAATACGTGATAGGCCTCATTTCCCGGTATAACCCACAGCAACTGTCAGATATAAGTCATGGCTTTCATTGATGAAGCCAAATTTTTTGTCAAAGGCGGTGACGGCGGCAACGGCTGTGTCAGCTTTCGCAGGGAAAAATTTGTCCCCAAGGGAGGTCCTGACGGCGGTGATGGCGGTGATGGCGGCAGTGTTGTCATTGAAGCTTCAGAACGGCTCAGTTCACTCATCGATTTTCGTTATCAGTCGCATTTCATAGCCGAAAGAGGGATGCATGGCCAGGGCAAGAAAAAACACGGTCGCAACGGAACTGACCATGTGATTAAAGTGCCTGTCGGCTCGGTTATAAAAGACGTTGAAACCGGTGAAATGATCGCAGATCTTATTGAAGGTGAACAGAAAATCATTGCAGCAAAAGGCGGGAGAGGAGGACGCGGCAATACCCATTTTGCCAGCAGTACGAACCGGGCGCCCCGCATTGCCGGCAGGGGAAAACCGGGTGAGGAGCGCTGGCTGCGCATTGAGTTGAAAATTTTAGCGGATGTGGGTCTTGTTGGTCTGCCAAATGCCGGCAAATCAACCTTGCTGACAAAACTGTCTGCAGCTCAGCCCAAGATAGCTGCCTACCCCTTCACCACCATGGAGCCTCATCTCGGGGTTATGCAGCTTAAGCATTATCCTTCCTATATTATTGCCGATATCCCCGGTCTCATTAAAGGTGCACATGAAGGAGCAGGTTTAGGGCACAAATTTCTGAAGCATATTGAACGGACCAGGGTGCTCCTGCATATCCTTGATGCTTCCAAACCAATTTCTGAAGTTATTGCAGACCAGCAGACAATTGAGCAGGAACTGAGCAAATTCAATGAAGCATTGTTAAGCCGCAGAAAAATTATTCTCTTAAACAAGATTGATCTGCTGGATGACGCTGAGCAATTTGAAAAACTTCTCAAAATTTTTGCCAATAAGAATATTTCAGTACTTGCTATATCTGCCTTGACAGGTTCAGGTATTGACGCTCTCAAGCAATACCTCGTAGAAACGCTTGAGGAGAAATTTGACGCGTAATATTTGTTTTAGTAGCTTACACCGTGTACATAGCAATTTAACAGAAGCGTGAAGCCGCGTTATGACATTTCAGGTGAAAAAAGAAGACGGATTTGCTTTGCGCAAATCTTACCTTGGCAAGTCGCGACGAATTGTTGTCAAGGTTGGCAGTGCAGTATTAACCAGCAAAGACGGGCTGGATTTGTCTGTTATGGAAAATCTTGCCCGTGATATCTCTTTGCTGATTAAATCAGGCAAAGAGGTAATATTGGTTAGTTCAGGTGCGGTAGCTGCTGGCAAAAAAAGACTTGGTCTGCAGATTAACAGGACCCTTGAGCTCAAGGAAAAACAGGGAGCTGCAGCGGTGGGCCAGAGCAGTCTCATGCGCTTCTATGAAGACATATTTGATCGCTTGGGGTACAAGGTGGCCCAGGTGCTTCTCACCCATGATGACCTCTCCAACAGGAACCGTTACTTAAACGTTCGCAACACAATACTGACCCTCTTGGAATGGAAGATTATCCCGGTTATCAATGAAAATGACACCGTTTCAGTTGAAGAGCTGCGGTTTGGTGACAATGATACCCTGGGCGCATTGATTACGAATCTGATAGAGGCCGATCTATTTGTTTGTCTGACTGATGTCGATGGCCTTTATACCGGCAACCCCCATGATAATCCTCAGGCAAGACCGGTCTATACAGTTGCCAAGGTTGATAAGAAAGTTGAGACAATGGCCGGCTATGTTGTCGGTGCTCTCGGTTCAGGTGGAATGCAGAGCAAAATCCAGGCAGCCCGCATGGTTTCAGCCCGGGGTGGAAGTTCTTTTATCGGTTCAGGTCGAAAAGAAGGTATAATGCAGCAGCTCTTTGCATGTGAACCTGTCGGGACCTTCTTCCTGCCCCAGGTAGAAAAAATGCAGAGCCGCAAGCACTGGATAGCTTACGTCTTGCGGCCCCAGGGTTATATTGTCCTGGATCAGGGAGCCTGCAAAGCCCTAATCAAAGGCGGGAAAAGTTTATTACCCTCAGGCATATTGGAAATCAGGGGGACTTTCGGAGTAGGCGCCCCTGTAAAGTGTCTTGATGAAAATGGCAATGCTATTGCTAGCGGATTGAGCAACTACAGTGCCAGTGACCTGAACAAAATAAAGGGTCTTAATACAGGGCAGATTGAAGAGACCTTGGGATTTAAGGACAGTGATGAGGCAATCCACAGGGATAACCTGGTTATTCTGTAAACAAAAAGGACAAAGATCAATTTTGCAAGATGGAGAAAGACATGTCAGTTCAGAAAACTGTTGAATCGCTTGCAATTGCTGCAAAGAAGGCTTCACGAAAACTGGCTTTTGAATCAACCACACGAAAAAACAATGTCCTGCTGCGCATGGCTGAAGCCTTAATGGAGCAGAAGGAGTTCATCCAGGCAGAGAACAAAAAAGACCTTATGGCCGGGCGTGAAAAGGGCCTGTCAGCGGCAATGCTTGACCGCTTGGCCCTGACCGACAAGGTCATTGATGCAATGATTGTTGGCCTGCATGAGGTGGTGGCCCTCCCTGATCCGGTTGGAGAAGTAGAGGAAATGATACGGCGGCCCAACGGGTTAATGGTTGGCAGGATGCGCATCCCCCTTGGAGTGATTGGCATGATTTACGAATCAAGGCCCAATGTCACCGTTGATGCTGCAGCACTTTGTCTGAAAGCAGGTAATGCGGTGATTCTTCGGGGAGGCTCAGAAGCAATTTATTCCAACCTTGCCCTGGCAAAGGTGTTGCAGGAAGCCCTGGCTTCGGAGGATATTAACCCGGCGGCGATCCAGGTGATTCCAATTGCCGACCGTGAGGCGGTAAACGCCCTGCTGGCTCTGGAAGAGCAGATTGACCTTATTATTCCAAGAGGTGGAGAGGGGCTCATACGGTTTGTGGCCCAGAATTCACGAATTCCGGTCTTGAAGCATTATAAAGGCGTCTGTCATGTCTTTGTTGATAAGGTGGCGGATTTCGACATGGCCTCGAGTATTGTCATGAATGGCAAAACCCAGAGGCCGGGGGTCTGTAATGCCCTTGAAACACTCCTGGTTCATAGGGATATTGCCGCCGCATTTTTACCGCAGATCGGGTCAAGACTGAAAGAGGCAGGGGTGGAGATACGGGGATGTTCGCAGACTAGAGAGATTCTTGCTGATGTTAAAGAGGCAACCGAGGCAGACTGGTATGCGGAATTTCTTGATCTCATCCTGGCAGTCAGGGTGGTTGATGATCTTGAAGCAGCAATGGATCATATCGACACTTACGGCTCACAGCATACCGAGGTGATTGTAACCGCAGATTATGCCAATGCCCAGCGTTTCATCAAGGAGGTCGATGCCTCTGCGGTGATGGTTAATGCTTCAACGCGTTTCAGTGACGGCGGCCAGTTTGGACTGGGAGCAGAGATCGGTATCAGCACCACCAAGCTGCATGCCTATGGGCCAATGGGGTTAAAGGAACTGACAGCCAGAAAATTTATCGTTTACGGTGATGGCCAGATTCGACCCTAAGTCACTTATATACCTGGGATGACTGTTCATGCAGAGACTTATTGAAGCCAAAAAGATCGGCCTGCTGGGCGGCACCTTTGATCCGGTTCATAACGGCCACCTGGCCTTAGCCAAGCATGTAATACAAACCCTTCAGCTTGATTCAATATGGTTTATTCCAGCATCTCTGCCGCCCCACAAGCACGGCCATGGAGACGGACTGAAAATTTCAAGTTTTACCCATCGGATCGCCATGCTGGAAAGAGCTATAAGCCGATACCCTCGGTTTGTCATTTCTGACATAGAAGCAAAGCGATCCGCTCCTTCCTATTCGATTGATACCATAAATATCCTGCTGCAGCAGATAAAGGAACCGGCCGATCTTTATTTTATCATCGGGGCGGATGCCTTTTTAGAAATCGATACCTGGAAACGGCATAAGGAGTTGCCCAATCTTGTTAATTTTGTGGTAATTTCAAGACCAGGCTACCCGCCTGACAAAGTAGGGGAGGTTATCCGTTTTAACTTTACCGACTATATATATGATCCATTGCACGAAATTTGGCGTTCCAAACACAGTAGAGGATTATTCATCCTGCAGAACATGGAGCCGATGCCCGTATCGTCAACAGAGATCAGGAAAAAGGTGAGAGGGGGGAAAGAAATTGCTGGCTTAGTTCCTCAAGCAGTAGAGGACTATATCAAGAAAAGAAAGCTGTATATTGTATGAAAGACAATAGTATACGAGAAGAAAAGCATCTCTGAAAATGTATCATTTCAAATGGACACCTGGGCCTTTCAAGAATCACGCACGATTCACGATTGAAAGCAGAAAAGTGCCATGTTTTTTCCAATCAGCATAAGGGGCACATAATCCAAGTTGTCATCACAATTAACTCCGTATAAGGTACGTAAAGCTGCACATGTATTTTACATTTACTGTGATCAGCTTTTTGTGCTAGGATATATTCATATAATTTTTTTGTATTTTTATGTGTTGCGTTACTCCCGCAGCACATAACAATAAAGTTTTTTTTAAGTAAAAAAACTATGCTGAAGATATTCCTTATTCAGTCCCTGGTGATTTTTTTCTATGCCGTAACCTGGTTCTTTATAGCGGTTGCCAAAAACCGCAATGATGTTGCCGATATTGCCTGGGGCGGCGGTTTTGTCTGTGCCGCGCTTACTGCCTACTTTGCAGCGGGAATAAACGAAGCCAGGGCAGTACTGGTTCTTCTGCTGGTAGTTGCCTGGGGCGCCCGTCTCATGCTGCACATCGGTATCCGCAACCGAGGTAAGCCGGAAGACCACCGCTACAGAGCCTGGCGTAAAGAATGGGGCAGCGCTTATCTGGTCAGGAGCTTTCTGCAGGTCTTTCTGCTGCAGGGGTTTCTGCTGCTTGTCATTTCCCTGCCCGTTACCCTGGCCATAAGCCGCAGCGGCCCGCCGCTTGCTCTGCTTGATGGTGTTGGATTCTGCATCTGGCTGCTCGGTTTTTCCTTTGAAGCCATCGGCGACTTTCAGCTCCTGCAATTCAAAAAAGATCCTGCCAACAAGGGCCGCATCATGAACATCGGCCTGTGGCGCTATACGAGGCATCCAAATTATTTCGGCGAGGTGACGCTCTGGTGGGGCACATTTCTCATCTGTCTGTCTGTGCCTGGAAGCCTATGGACCGTGGCCGGACCGCTGACTATCACCTGGTTGATCCTGAGGGTCTCCGGCACGCCGCTGCTTGAAAAAAGATATGTCGACAATCCGGAGTACGCTGAATATATAAAGAGAACGAGTTCATTCTTTCCTCTGCCACCCAAGAGATAAGGAGGTTGCCATGTTTCACGACATCAAGGTATACTTTGCAACGCTGCCGGTCTTTCTGGCCATTGATTTTTTCTGGCTCGGATTCCTGATGTCAAAATTCTACAAGACTGAACTGGGTCCCCTTTCCAGAGGTGCATCCGGATCCTATGCAACAGTCTGGTGGGCTGCGGCAGTTGTCTATATCTGCATACCGCTAGGCATTGTCCTCTTTGTGCTGCCCAGGGTATCCAATTCATCCATCCTGCCCTGGGCCCCGGTGTGGGGAGGCCTATACGGTTTTGTGATGTACGCTGTGTACGACATGACCAACTACGCCCTGGTTGACAAGTGGCCCCTGCGCATGTCCATTGTCGATATCTGCTGGGGTATGTTTATCTGCGGCACGGTCTCTACCGCTGCCGCTTATTTTGACCGATGGTTCCAGTAAACCTTTGACAGGTTAAGGCAAAAGGTCTCCATGAAGATTGCGATTATCGGCAGCGGCATTTCCGGCCTGGTTTGCGGACATCTGCTTCACAGGGATTTTGACCTCTCGATTTTTGAGGCCGACGACTATATAGGCGGCCATACCCACACGATCGATGTTATCCGGGCAGACGGGTCCTATGCTGTTGATACCGGCTTTATTGTTTTCAACGAGGTGACCTATCCGAACTTCTGCACACTCATAGATCAATTGGGTGTTGTATCCCAGCCGACCCGCATGAACTTCAGCGTCCGCTGCGAAAATACAGGGCTGGAGTATGGCTCGGATTCCGTCAATACGCTGTTTGCACAGCGCAGGAATATCCTGTCCCCGTCTTACTGGCGTATGGTGCTTGATATTTTCAGGCTGCGACGCCACCTGGTGGACTACATTGCAGCGGATGCGCCGGACATGTCCATGGGCGAGTTCCTTGCCCGGCACAACTATTCGCAGCGCTTCATTGACCATTTCGTCGTGCCCCTCGGTGCATCGCTCTGGTCTGCCGAACCCGGTAAGATCCGGGAATTCCCGGCCCGTACCTTTGGCCGTTTTTTTGAGAACCATGGCTTCCTGCAGGCAACCAACCCGATACAGTGGCGGGTCATTGCCGGCGGCTCAAAACAGTATGTTGAAAAGCTCGTGTCACCCTTTGCGCAGAAAATTCATCTCTCCACCCCTGTCACCCGGGTGCACCGAACCCGGGATTACGTGGAACTTGCCTATGCGGACCGGGATAATGAGCGCTTTGACCAGGTGATCTTTGCAACCCACAGCGACCAGGCCCTGAAAATCCTTGCAGATCCGACAGATGATGAACGCACCATACTCGGCGCTGTGCCCTACCAGGAAAACAATACTGTCCTGCATACCGATGACACACTCCTGCCGCGCAACCGCAAGGCCTGGTCCAGCTGGAACTATGCTATACTGCAAGACCAGGCTGAGAGGGCTGCTGTAACCTATAACATGAATATGCTGCAGTCCATCAAGGCAGCTGAAACCTTCTGCGTTTCCCTGAACATGCAGCACAGGATAGAAACGGAGAAGATATTGGGCCGTTATCTCTACCATCATCCGGTGTACCTGGAGGGCTCCGTCCCCGCCCAGGAAGCGCACGGGGTCATCAGCGGGCAGAACAGGACCCATTACTGCGGTGCGTATTGGGGGTATGGGTTTCACGAGGATGGTGTGAAAAGCGGACTGGCGGTCGGTAAATATTTCGGGAAATCGCTGTGACCATGAAAAGCTGCATCTACAAAGGCGAGCTGTACCATCATCGCTACCTGCCGCGGGAAAACAAGTTTACCTATACGGTATTTTTCATGTTTCTCGACCTGGAGGAACTGGAGCACGTCTTTGACGGGCGCTGGCTCTGGTCTGTCGGGCGGGCAAACGTGGCGAACTTCAAGCGCGCCGATTACCTGGGCCCTACGAATATTCCCCTGGACCAGGCGGTACGGGACCGGGTTGAGCAGAAGCTCGGGGAGCGGCCGGCCGGCCCGATCCGCATGTTGACCCACCTGCGCTACTATGGCCACTGTTTCAACCCTGTTTCCTTCTATTATTGTTACAATGCGACTGACACGACGGTGGAATATATCGTGGCGGAGATTACCAACACACCCTGGCTGGAGCGCCATTCCTATGTCCTGAGCATGAAGCAGAACCTGGATACTGCTTCTGGCAAGCACTTCCACTTTGCCAAAGCTTTTCATGTCTCACCCTTCATGGACATGGACTTCCTGTACGACTGGCACTTTGAGGAACCCGGAGAATCCCTGCGTATCCACATGACCAACGTCAAGGAGGATAATAAGTTTTTTGAAGTAGTATTGACCATGCAGCGCCGGGAGATCAGCGGCGCGGCACTGGCCTGGGTGCTAATCCGTTTTCCGGCCATGACCATGAAGGTGCTGTCCATGATCTACTGGCAGGCCTTCCGTCTCTGGCTTAAGAAAACACCCTATTATGACCATCCGAAGTATGTGCGGGAGCGGAAAGCATGAGCAAGCATATCTGCAGTATTAAAGGAAAAAAAGCAACACTATTTCCGAAGCCTTTACAGGCCTGGTGCAAAAGCACCTTGTTCAACATTTTTGGCAACCTGCGGTTCGGCAGACTGTCGATCGACAACTGCGGACAGCTCTACGAGTTCGGTGACCCGCAGGGACAGGACCCCATTATCGCTACCCTGTCCATTCATGACCCGCAACTCTATCCGGATATCCTGTTCAAGGGCAGCCTCGGCGCAGCGGAATCTTACATAAAAGGCTACTGGTCCACTGACAACCTGACCGATGTAACCCGTCTCTTTGTGGCCAATACTGACCTGCTCAACCGGCAAATGGATGCAGGATGGTCCAGAATGACAGCACCGCTGATGCGCACCTATCATTGGCTGCGGAAAAATACTCAAAGGGGCAGCAAAAAAAATATCGTGGCCCATTACGACCTGAGCAACGATTTTTTCCGACTCTTTCTTGACAGGTCCATGGGGTACTCCTGCGGTATTTTCGAGCACGAGAACAGCACGTTGCACGAGGCGCAGATAGCCAAATTTGACCGGATCTGCCAAAAGCTGGACTTAAAGGAAAAAGACCATGTGATAGAGATCGGCGGCGGCTGGGGCGGGTTTGCCCTGCATGCAGCCCAAAATTATGGCTGCCGGGTGACCACGACAACCATCTCGAACAACCAGTACCTTTATATGCAGAGCCTCTTTGCTGATACAGGTTTGGCAGAAAAGGTCACTGTGCTGCAGCAGGATTACCGGGAACTGACCGGCCGGTTTAACAAACTGGTATCCATTGAGATGATCGAGGCAGTAGGCCACCATTTCCTGGATACCTTTTTTGCAAAATGCTGCGAGCTGCTGAAACCTGACGGCATGATGGCATTGCAGGCCATCACCATCCCGGACCACGAGTTCAGCCGCCACAAAAACTCGGTGGATTTTATCAAGCGCTATATCTTTCCCGGCAGCTGCATACCATCGGTTAGTGCCATTACCAAGAGTATTAAACGCCATACAGACCTGCACCTCACCCATTTCGAGGATATCACTCCGCACTATGCAACTACCTTGCGGCTTTGGCGTGAACGGTTCTTCGCCAATCTGACAAAAGTAAAGGCCATGGGTTTTTCAAACAACTTCATTAGAATGTGGGAATATTACCTTGCCTCCTGTGAAGGCAGTTTCCAGGAGCACTATAATGGTGACGTACAGATGATCTTTACCAGGCCGCAATGCCCCCGTGAACAGATACTGCCGTTCCTGGGCTCATAACCGAAAGCAGCAGATGGGAATAAAAAAATATTCCACACCGATTAATTTCATCATCTTCCAGGCCTGCTGGTTTGCCTGTGTTATGGGAGCGGCAAAAAACCTCGGGTGGTTGGGGCCACTCATGGTCCTTTTAACCGTTCCTCTGCAGATCCACCTGTTGACGGAAAATCACAGGGCAGAGATTCTTTTTGTTATAATCTGCGGTATTTCAGGGTCTCTCCTGGAGACGCTCATGATTGTTGCCAACGTTTACACACCCATTGACCAGGAATGGGGACAGATCTGCCCGCCCTGGATGGCTGCGCTCTGGTTTAATTTTGCCCTCCTTGTCAGCATCAGCCTGGCTTGGCTCAAAGGCAAATATGCAGCGGCGGCCATACTGGGAGGACTTGCCGGACCGGTTGCTTACTGGGGAGGAGAAAAATTGGGTGCCCTCACGGTTGCCGCAACGTTCAGCAAAGGATACGTGATACTTGCTGTTATGTGGGCCCTGGCCCTGCCGCTACTAGTTTATCTGCACGCCAGGCTGACCGGTGCTAAGCGGGAAGGCAAATGAAAATTCCGGGGACACCATGCTGATTTTTTAACCCAGGCTTGGTCCTTTCAAAGTTAAAAATATACTGGACAGAGATGTATACTCTTTGTCGGGAACAGTACGTGGCT
>Ga0210119_1000006_pt1 | contig 47019 bp, 44 predicted proteins | sample China_Bullhead_C_2_FD_184859 | JGI IMG/M metagenome (GOLD analysis project Ga0210119, IMG submission 184859) | Wetland microbial communities from San Francisco Bay, California, USA, that impact long-term carbon sequestration -... | ecosystem: Environmental > Aquatic > Marine > Wetlands ... | reverse complement strand
AATGATATAGAATAATTTATGAGGATTTTAACATAATATGCCAAAGTTTGAAGAAGAGTTAGAGCTAGATTTAGAGTTACACGAACCACAAATGTTTAAAGTGTTACTGCACAATGATGATTATACGAGTATGGATTTTGTCGTGGAAATACTCATGGGGATTTTCCATAAGACACATACGCAGGCAGAACAGATCATGTTGCAGATACATGAAAAAGATAAAGCCATATGTGGTGTATACAGCTTTGAAATAGCACAAACCAAAGCACAGCAGGTCAAGCAACAGGCCAAACAAAATGAGTTTCCATTACTCGCAACCATTGAAGAGGATAGTTAATATGATAAGTATTGCACTAAATGACGTATTTAAAGCAGCTGTAGGATATGCTAAAGAGAACAGACATGAATACTTAACCGTAGAGCATGTATTCCTGTCGATAGTGAAAAGTGCAGCAGGTCAAGAGATACTTTCTATACTTGATGCAGATCTTAAGAGGTTGGAATCAGGTATCACCGAGCACATTACCAAGACCATTCCGTCACTGAAAGAAGCGGTTGAACCATTTGAGACTGTAGCACTATCCCGTGCTATTAATGATATGATGACACATATCCACAGTTCAGGTAGAACAGAAGCCAGTATAGGTGATATGATAGCAGCGATCTTTATGCAAGAACACTCTTATGCCGTGTACCTCATGAAAAAAGAGGGTATAGCCCGTGTAGATGTACTTGAAGTGATATCCCATCGTTATGATAAAGTAAAAGATGGTACAGAAGAGAAAAAAGAGGGAGAGACACTTTTAGAGCAGTTTACTGTGGAGCTTGTATCCTTGGCGAAGACAGGCAAAATAGACCCTGTAGTAGGCCGTATAGATGAAATAGAACGCGTGATGCAGACACTCTGTAGACGTAAGAAGAACAATCCTCTGCTTGTGGGTGAACCAGGAGTGGGTAAAACAGCCATTGCTGAAGGTTTGGCACTGAAGATTTCGGAGGGTGATGTACCGGAAATACTTAAAAACGCAAAAGTGTTTGCTTTAGATATGGGTGGATTGGTCGCAGGTACAAAATACAGAGGTGATTTTGAAAAACGTCTTAAAGGTATCATCAAGGAACTCACTGTGGAAAAAGATGCCATTTTGTTTATCGATGAGATCCATACCATGGTAGGAGCAGGGGCAACCAGTGGTGGAAGTATGGATGCGTCCAACTTACTGAAACCTGCACTTGCACGTGGTGACTTGAAGTGTATCGGTGCAACGACTTATGCAGAGTTTAGAAACTTTTTTGACAAAGACAAGGCACTCAGCCGTAGATTTGCCAAAGTAGATGTAGAGGAACCAAGTATTGAAGATACGATGACGATCCTGCAAGGGATCAAACATAAGTACGAAGACTATCATAACATCACATTTACGGACGAGGCATTACAGTCGGCTATCGACCTTTCTGTAAAGTATCTCCATGACAGATTCTTACCGGATAAAGCGATGGATATCATCGATGAGGTAGGTGCACACTTTATGCTGAGAGGAGAAGAGGGTGTAACGGTAAAACCTAAGGACATTGAGGAGAGTGTAGCAAAGATCATGAAACTTCCTTCAACGGTCATAGGCACGGATGATACTAAAAAACTTCAATCACTGGAAAAAGATCTGGCATCACATATCATCGGACAGGATGAAGCGATCACTGCATTGGCAACAGCTATTAAGCGTTCATATGCCGGGCTGAATGCTCCTAACAGACCTATAGGAAGTTTTTTGTTCGTAGGACCTACAGGTGTGGGTAAAACGGAACTTGCCACACAGCTTGCAAAAACCATGCATGTGCATTTTGAGAGATTGGATATGAGTGAATACATGGAAGCACATACCATCAGCCGTTTGGTCGGTGCGCCTCCAGGATATGTTGGGTATGAGCAAGGCGGACTGTTGACCGAGATGATCAAAAAACATCCACATACTGTTTTGCTTCTTGATGAGGTTGAAAAAGCACACCCTGATATCATGAACATTCTACTTCAGGTGATGGATGGTGCGAAGTTGACAGATAACAATGGTGTGGTCTCTGATTTTAAAAATGTGATACTCATCATGACCTCGAACATAGGTACGAAAGAAGCCAATGTCATGGGCTTCCATAAAGATACTTCGATGAAAACAGATAAAGCACTGGCAGCTTTCTTCTCTCCTGAATTTAGAAACCGTCTCAGTGCTACCATAGAATTTAATGCACTCGGGCTGGATGCACTTGTGACTATCGTCGATAAAGAGTTAGATAAATTGAATCTATTGCTTAAACCTAAAAACGTAAAAGTGACCTTAGGTAAAAAAGCCAAAGAGTATTTGGCCAAAGAGGGGTACGATGAACGTTATGGTGCTAGACACATTGCACGTGTGATAGATGCCAAAGTGAAAGAAGCACTGACCGATGAGATACTTTTTGGAAAACTGAAAAAAGGTGGTTCAGTCAAAGTAACCTATAAAAATGAGAAATTAGATTTTTCATTTGACAGTAAATAAGTTAAATACACGTGCCAAGAGAAAAGGATCAATAGTTGGCGTCTGTGTTTGAGGAAGACGGCTATTTTATCCTTCCGCTGAGTCAGGATTCTACAGCATTTCCTGATCCACGTTCAGCTTCAGATGAAGGTCTTCTTGCCTATGGCGGGGATCTCTCATCTCATCGTTTGATCGCGGCATACAAAAAAGGGATATTCCCCTGGTACAGTCAAGGGGATCCTATACTCTGGTGGTCACCTAACCCACGCCTTCTCCTTTATCCTGAAAATTTTAAAGTACGCAAATCATTTAGAAGGGTATTGCGTTCGGGAAAATTCACTGTCACTTTTGATAAAAGATTTTCAGATGTCATCAAACAATGCGCAACAGTCTATAGAGAAGGTCAGGAAAGTACTTGGATCGTCAGTGAGATAGAAGAGGCCTATATACGCCTGCATGAAGAGGGGTTTGCACATAGTGTGGAAGTCTATAAAGAGGGAAAACTTGTAGGTGGACTTTATGGTATTGCTCTGGGGAAAGCATTTTTTGGTGAGTCAATGTTCTCTTTGGTTCCGGATGCATCCAAGGTTGCTTTTAAAGCACTAAGTGACGTTTTAGGCAGTAGAGGTTATGATTTTATAGACTGTCAGATGAAAACAGATCATATGATAGGTTTGGGAGCTGAAGTGGTTGAGAGAGATATCTTTCTTGATGCATTGGAAGAGACGCTTAAAAAACCTACTGATTTTGGTTCATGGCAGCATTTTATGTGGGAGTACAAAGATGGTGAATAGAGATATAGGATTCTCGTTATGGTTGGATTTTGTAGAAAGGGATTTTCTTAAAAATGATTTTTCTGCATTGATTGAAAAGGGTATCATTAATGGTGCTACGAGCAATCCGTCTATTTTTGCTTCTGCGATTACCACTTCTCCTGCCTATAAAGAGCAGTTGGCTTCTCTTTCAGACAAAAGCCCAAAAGAGAAATATGAAGCACTGGCTATAGAAGATATTCGTACTGCTGCGCAGGCCTTAAGACCTTTATATGATGAAGGAAACGATGGATATATCTCCATAGAAGTCGATCCTTTCCTTTCAAACGATACAAAAGCTACGGTTGCCGAAGGTAAAAGGCTCTTTGCCGCTATCGGCGAACCTAATGTGATGGTAAAAGTACCTGCGACAGAAGCAGGATATGATGCTATGACCAAACTGCTAAGTACAGGTATCTCTGTCAATGCCACACTTATCTTCTCACCTAAACAGACACAAAAAGCGCTTAAAGCGATGAAAAAAGGTTTGGATAGTTTTGAAAAACTGGGTGGAAGAAGAGCAGAAGCGGTGATCTCTGTTTTTGTCAGCCGTTTTGACAGATTGCTGGATGCTGATTTGGAAAAAGAAGGGATACCTGTTTCAAAAACAGGTATCTACAATGCTGCAAAGATCTATAATATTATCGAAGCAAACCATACACCTAGTGTTCGTACCCTTTTTGCAAGTACAGGGGTCAAAGGTGATGATTTGGCTGCAGATTACTATATGAGAGAACTCCTCGCACCTCACTCTGTTAATACTGCACCGCTTGCAACGATAGAAGCATTCATCTCCAAAAAAGCACCGGCACCTAAATTCCCGTTGGAGGACAGTGAGATCAACGGATATTTCACAAAGTTGGCTGATAACGGGTTTGATATGGATGAAGTGTATAGCCAACTCTTAAAAGAGGGGCTTGAAGCATTTGAAAAAGCATTTCAAGAGATGCTTGATAGTTTAAAATAAATTACACGCCAAAGGGATCACCATGGAAGAAAAACTCAAGTTATATCTTAGAACAATGATCAGTAATAGTGGGAGTGATCTTCATATGAAGTCAGGCTCTCAAGTCAGAGTACGTGTACATGGTGTACTGAAAGTATTGGGTAAAGATGAACTTAGTGCAGAGATGATGGACAAGTTGGCTCAGGAGATCACTACTGCAGATCAATATGAAAAACTACAAACTGACAGAAACCTGGATTTTTCCTATGTGTTGGGCGATGAAAATAGATTTCGTGTAAACTTCTTTTTTCAAATGGATGGTTTGAGTGCAGTTTTTCGTATTATTCCAGTTAAGATATTGACACTGGATGAACTCAATCTGCCACCGGTGATCAAAACATTTGCAGAGATACAAAGAGGTCTTGTACTTGTAACGGGAGTTACGGGTTCTGGTAAATCAACGACTTTGGCAGCTATCTTAGACAAGATAAACAGAGATCAGAAAAAACATATCATCACGGTTGAAGATCCTATAGAGTTTGTACATAAAGATAGAGGGTGTCTGATAAACCAAAGAGGTATAGGTCCGGATGCACACTCTTTTTCTGATGCATTAAGGGCAGCACTAAGAGAAGACCCGGATATTATACTTGTAGGGGAAATGAGGGACTTGGAGACGATCGATATCGCACTTCACGCAGCCAATACAGGACACCTTGTATTTTCTACACTGCATACATTGGATGCCAAAGAGACGATAGACAGAATTGTCGGTATGTTCGGTAATGAGGAACAGAACCGTATTCGTATGTCTCTTGCTTCGGTACTTGAAGGTGTTATTTCACAAAGACTTATTCCTACAAAGCGTGGAGGAAGGGTTGCGGGCATTGAAATTCTTAAAAAAACAGCAAGAATCGAACAACTTATCGCTGAAAACAGAGATGCAGAGATCCCTGATGCTCTTTTTGAAGGAAAAGAAATTTACGGTACGCAGACCTTTGATCAGGCACTTTTAGACATTTTACGTAGAGGTGAGATCACAGAAGAGGTCGCACTAGAATATGCAACAAATCCATCAGATATGAAACTTAAAATGCAGGGTGTCGGAAAAGGTGCGATTGTCGATGAACATGCCCATGAAAAAGAGGTCGATGTCTTTGCCTTTAAAGAAGATGAAGAATAATTTAATACAAACTGGGTATAATTCGCGTCTATTTTACTAAATGAAGCAATTGATTGAGTAAAAAGATTATACAAATGTAACAAAGGACAAATATGTTAGAAGGTATCGTTAGAGAGAGTATCGGTAAGCGTAATGCAAAGCAGCTTAAAAGAGATGGTTATCTAATCGCAAACATTTATGCAAATGGTGTTGAAAATATCAACGCTGCATTTAAACGTGGTGAATTCGCAAGAACTGTAAGAAAGAAAGAGACACTTGCATTCCCAGTGAAAGTTGGCGATAAAGAGATCAATGTATTTATTCAAGAGTATCAACTACACCCGGTAAACGGTGATGTAACTCATGTAGATCTAAGAGTAGCAGTACCAGGTCAAGTAACAAACTTCCTTGTACCGGTTATTACTCACGGGACACCAGTTGGACTTAAAAACAAAGGTGTACTTGTTATGTCTAAAAAGAGATTAAAAGTAAGAGGCGCTATCGAAAATATGCCAGCAAAATTTGATCTTAATGTTGAACCATTGAACAGAGATGACTCTATCCTTGTTAGAGATGTTGAAGTACCTGCAAACTGTAAAATGATGGACAGACCAGATGTTGCTATCTGTGGTGTAATCAAAGCTAAATAATAATAGCATGAAAGCACAGTCGTGATACTTTTCGTAGGTCTAGGTAATCCGGGATCACAATACGAAAACACACGACACAATATCGGTTTTAAAGTTATCGACAAACTTGTTGATGACTTTAATGCCAGAGATATTTCCAAAACTTCTTTTCACGGCAAGCTTTATCGCGCTGCCAATTCACTTTTTTTAAAACCTACCACATTTATGAATCTTTCAGGAACATCCGTACAGCCTGTAAAACATTTTTTCAAAGTAGAACTTGAAGATATTATCGTGATCCATGATGATATTGATCTACCTTTTGGTGCGGTACGTTTTAAAAGAGGTGGGGGTCATGGTGGTCACAATGGGCTCAAGTCGCTCGATGCACATATTACAAAAGAGTATTTACGTGTGAGAGTAGGTGTAGGTAAGCCAGAACACAAGTCACAGGTATCAGACTATGTCCTGCATGATTTTTCCCAAGATGAAGTCCCTATGTTAGATACATTGATAGCACATGTTGCAAAGGCTTGTAAAGTGCTATCCCAAGAGGAACTGAATGAAGTGAAGTCAAAGTACAGTCTGAAGTCTATAGAAGGTTTAACTCTATGAGTCTGTTTAACCCTTCATTACACTTTAGATATTTAGTCAAACTGTATAGTAAAAATCTATTGTCGATATTGTTTGGTCTCTCTTTTGCTTTTGCTGCGATTGATTATTTTCAACATGTAGAGAAGCTCGATGTTGCTTCAAACTATAAGATACTCTATATCTTTTACATGTGGCAGGAGGCACTGGGGCTACTGTACCCTTTGGCCATTGTTTTTGCACTTATCATGACGAAGCTCTCACTGATCAAAAATAACACTATGGGAGCGTTTCATGCCTTTGGATATGATAAAAAAAGACTTTTTGTACCATTATTTGCAGTAGGATCTTTAACGTATATCATTTTTTTAATCTTACACACCACAGAGTTTTCTTATGCAAAAGACAAAGCAGAATTCCTGCTGGAAAATAGACAGGGTACCTATAATGTAAATGAACTTTTTTTCAAATACAATGATACCTTTGTCTATATTACCAAGCTTGATCCTATAGAAAAAAAGATAGAAGATATTACGATTTTTAAAGTAGAGGGGTATCAGGTACGGTATACGATCAATGCGCCTGTAGCAACGTTTGAGGGTGAAATATGGACGGCACATGATGCCACGTTGAAAACACATATTTATGAAAATGGGGAATTGAAAAGATATACGGTAGAACATAAAGAGCGTATAGAAACATTAGAAGGCTATAAACCTAAGATCATAGAGTCGCTTTATGAGGGTAAAGCATTGAATATTCTAGATGCCTATACGACATGGGAGTTACTCAATAAACAAAATCTGAGTTCAGATAAGATCAGGGCAGCCTTGTATGATAAAGTGGTCGTACCACTTTTTTCCATGGCCTTATTACTTATTTTATTTTTCAAACTCCCTTTTCATGCCAGAATGATGAATATGGGTGGGGTGATTGCACTCTCTTTGGCGGCAACATTTGTCATTTGGGGTATATTGTTTGGTTTAAGTCAAATGGGAGCAAACGGTGTTTTACTTCCTGAATTGACAGCGATATTACCCATCATTCTTTTGTGGGCTTATGCCATTTATATCTATGTTACAGATGAAAGAAGCCTTGTATAATCCCCCGCAGCACTTTAAATGTACCTTTTAATCAACTTTTAGATAAAATCACCCTAAAATAGACTCAAAGTTACTGAGTATATAGGATAGTATAAATGAATATTGATTATAAAGCATTGGCAAACAAATATGGTACGCCTTTGTATATTTATGATTTTGATTATATTGAAAATAGATATAGCACACTGAAAGATGCTTTTGCAGGTAAAAAATCACTGATCAATTATGCAGTAAAAGCAAACTCGAACCTTTCTGTTATTTCACACTTGGCCAAGCTTGGTGCTGGTGCTGACTGTGTGAGTATAGGTGAAGTCAAACGTGCACTGACTGCAGGTGTCGATAAATATAAGATCATTTTTTCTGGTGTGGGAAAACGTGATGATGAGATACGTGAAGCACTGGAACAAGATATTTTACTGCTTAATTTAGAGAGTGAAGCTGAGATGAAACGTGTAGAGATGGTGGCCAAAGAGTTGGGTAAAGAAGCACGTATCTCTATCAGGGTCAATCCTAATATCGATCCGCAGACACACCCATATATTTCAACAGGATTGCATGAAAACAAATTTGGTGTAGAGATAGATATGGCAAAACGTATGTATATTTATGCTAATAAATCGGAGTTTTTAAATCCTGTAGGTATCCATTTCCATATCGGTTCACAGCTTACACAGCTTGCACCTATACGTGAAGCATGCGGCATCGTAGCAGATCTGGTCCGTTCACTTAAAGCGATCAAGATCGATATTAAGTTCTTTGATGTGGGTGGGGGTATCGGTGTGGTGTATGATGATGAAGTTACTATTCCTGCTGAAGCATATACTCAAGCTATATTTGAAGCAACCAAAGGACTTGATGTGACACTGCTTTGTGAACCAGGGCGTTACATGGTAGCCAATGCAGGAGCATTTTTTACTAAGGTGCTCTATGAAAAAGTAAATGACGGAAAACGTTTTGTCATTGTAGACGGTGCGATGAATGACCTTATCCGTCCAAGCCTGTATAATGCATATCACAAGATTGAAGCGGTACTCAAAGAAGGTGAAAAGACGCCCGCAGATGTGGTGGGACCGGTATGTGAAAGTGGTGACTTTTTTGGCAAAAATGTACCTCTTCCGCCTCTGGAACATAATGATCTTATCGTCGTTCACTCTGCTGGTGCCTATGGCTTTACGATGGCAAGTAACTACAATACGCGTGCAAAAGCTGCAGAAGTAGCACTTGAAGGTGGAAAAGACAGACTCATACGTAAGCGTGAAACGTATGAAGACCAGGTACGTTTAGAGCTTGAGTATTTAGAAAAGTAAAGCAAAAAAAGGCAGGATGAGAATATGACTTTAGATGAGCTGAGAGACAAGATAGACAATATCGATGATGCATTGTTAAAACTCTATAATGAACGTATGGAATTGGTGCATCAGGTAGGCGAAGTTAAAAATACTACTGGGGCACCTATCTACCGTCCTGAACGTGAACAATCTATTCTCAATCGTTTGAAAAGTCAAAATAAGGGTAAACTTACAGATGCTGCGATAGATGCACTCTTTTTGGAGATGTTTGCTGTAGCCAGAAATCTTGAACTACCTGAAGGTGTCGCATACTTGGGACCTGAAGCAAGTTTTACGCATCAGGCTGCTGAGAGCAAGTTTGGAGCTATGAGTGCATATTTGCCTATTAGTTCTATACCGGGTATTTTTCGTGAAGTAAAAAAAGGCACAGCCAAGTTTGGTGTCATCCCTATAGAAAACTCTTCAAACGGTATTGTAAGTGATACGATTAATTGTCTGGATGAGTATGATCTTAAAATTATCGCTGAAGTATGCATAGATGTGCATTTGGCATTTGCTACAGTCAGTGATGATATTACAAAGATTACAAAAATCTACTCTAAAGACATCGCTTTTGGACAGTGTCGTAAGTTTTTACAAGATCTGGGGTTAGATGAAATAGAACATATCCCTGTGGAATCTACAGTAAAAGCGGCAAAGCTTGCCCTAAAAGATGAAACTGCAGCAGCACTATGTCCTGCAGTGGCAGCAAAGTTAAATAACCTGCCTATACGTTTTAATAACGTAGAAGATGATACGAACAATAAAACACGATTTTTCATTATCTCTGACTTTGAAAATGCAGCTTCTGGAAATGATAAAACCTCTTTGCTGGTAAGACTTTCAAATGAACCAGGTGCATTGGTAAACTTTCTCAATGATTTTGAAGCAGCACATGTGAACTTGACAAAAATTAAGTCGCATATCGTAGAGGGTAAGTCAATCTTTTTTATAGAGTTTCATGGACATCAAAATGATACACATATCAAACCTATTTTGGAAAAACATAAAGATGAGATCAAAATATTAGGTTCCTATGTGAAAGAGATCGACGATATTTAAAATAAGAAGTAAGCAGTGAGGGAGAAAGATAAGTATGAAATTTAACAAAGTATTAGAGAACATTCAAACGTATGAAGCGGGTAAGCCTATAGAGCTTGTGGTACGTGAATTTGGTATTGCAGCGAAAGATGTGGTGAAACTCGCTTCAAATGAAAACCCGATAGGTACAAACCCTGCTATAGCCAAAGTGATCAGATCTAATGCTGACATTGCGCATCTTTACCCTGATGACAGTATGTTCGAACTTAAGGCTGCATTGAGCAGAAAGTTTAATGTACGAGATGACAATATCATCATAGGTGCGGGTTCTGACCAAGTGATAGAGTTTATTTCTCGTGCACTGTTAGATGAAAATGCTTCTGTACTGATGTCTGCAGTGACCTTTGCCATGTATGAGATCTATGCAAAGCAGATGGGTGCAAAGATCCTTCGTACTGCAAGCTATGAGCATAAATATGATGAGTTTATGGAAGCCTACCGCATGCATAGACCCAAGATCATTTACCTCTGTACACCGAACAATCCTACAGGGGATGCAACGAGCAAAGAAGAAGTCTTAAAGATCATTCATGCAGTAGATACAGATACGCTGGTCGTTGTAGATGGTGCCTATATGGAGTATGCAGCAGCCAAAGACCCACAATATGCGATCACGCCAAATGACCTGGTCGGTTATGAGAATGTGATCTATCTGGGTACATTTTCCAAGGCACATGGTTTGGGCGGTATGCGTGTAGGGTATGGTATCGCACAGCCTGAACTCATAAAAGAACTTCATAAAATGAGACCGCCATTTAACATCTCTACACTCTCTTTGGCTGTGGCCATAGAGGCATGCAAAGATGACAGTTTTGTGAAAGAATCCATTGCGCTTCACCAAGAGCAGATCAAAAGGTATGAGGCTTTTGCAGAAGAACAAGGATTTGAATATATAGAGAGTTATACCAATTTTATCACGTATCTGTTTGATGAAAATATGGATTCAACAAAGATAGCAGATGCACTGCTTAAACGCGGTGTCATTATCCGTAACCTTGCTTCTTATGGGATGAATGCCATGAGGATCACTATAGGAACAGGAAAACAAAATGATGTTTTCTTTAAACATTTTTTAGAAGTGATAGCTTGAAAAAAGTTGAGATAGTCAAAGCAGATGAAGTAGAGGTAAAACCTTTTATTTTGGATGATTTTACCCAACATAAAGTCCAGCACAGTATGATGAACAAAATAACAAAAAAAGAACTGAAAAAGTTAGCAGATGATCTAGGTTTGGCGTATGATGATTCCCAGATCGTTTTCACAAAAAAACTGCTAAGTGCCTATTTACTAGGGAAATAAAAAGATGATAGATATAAAAGCACACTCTATAGACGAACTCAATACTTTAGCCGGAGAGATCAGACAAAAGATATTGGATACGGTAAGTAAAAATGGTGGACACTTGAGTTCTACCATGGGTGCAACAGATCTTATCGTGGCTATGCATAGGGTTTTTGATGTAGAGAAGGACCCCTTTATCTTTGATGTCAGTCATCAGGCATATGCACATAAACTCTTGACAGACAGATGGGAGAGGTTTGATACCTTACGTCAGTTTGGGGGTATTTGCGGATACACCAAACCTAAAGAATCCAAGTATGATTATTATGTGGCAGGGCACAGTTCGACTTCTATTTCACTGGCAGTAGGTGCAGCCAAAGCCATAGCACTTAAAGGTGAGGAGAGAATACCTGTTGCCTTCATCGGTGATGGTAGTATGTCTGCTGGGATGGTGTATGAGGCCCTGAACGAACTGGGTGACAGAAAATACCCTGTCGTGATCATTTTGAATGATAATGAAATGAGTATCGCTAAACCTATCGGTGCCATCAGTAAATTGCTGTCTCAAACGATGGCCGGTTCCTTTTATCAGAAATTCAAGGGCAGAGTAGAAAAAGTCCTTGATCATTTGCCTGAGGGTGCAACCTATATGGCAAAAAGGTTTGAAGAGTCTTTCAAGCTTATCACACCGGGTATCTTGTTTGAAGAGATGGGAATAGAGTACATCGGACCCGTAGACGGACACGACATTGAATCTCTTATAGAGACGATGGAAGTCGCTAAAGCGTTAGGTAAACCAGTGCTCATTCATGCACAAACCACTAAAGGTAAGGGGTATGAGATAGCCGAAGGCACCAAAGAACATTGGCACGGGGTAAGTGCTTTTGATCTTAAAACAGGTGAAACACCTAAGAAAACTGGTTGTGTCAAAGCTGCGACAGCTATTTTTTCTGATACTCTGGTAGAACTTGCAGATGAAGATGACAAAGTGGTAGGTGTGACAGCTGCTATGCCAAGTGGTACGGGCTTAAGTGCTGCCATTAAAAAATACCCTGAACGTTTTTGGGATGTTGCTATAGCAGAGCAGCATGCTGTGACTTCTATGGGTCCATTGGCAAAAGAAGGGTTTAAACCATTCTGTACGATCTACTCGACATTCTTGCAACGTGGGTATGATCAAGTCATCCATGATATAGCGCTCATGGATCTCGGTGTCGCGTTTGCATTGGACAGAGCAGGTATTGTGGGAGAGGATGGAGAGACACATCAGGGCGCTTTTGATATCTCTTATTTAAGAGGCATCCCCAATATGACACTGCTTGCACCCTACAATGAAACAACGATGAAGCTCTGTATGAGATTTGCCAAAGAGTATGACCATCCTTGTGCTTTTAGATACCCTAGAGGGGCATTTTTGGCAGAAGATGCAGAAAGTCCAGCCTATGAGTTAGGGAAGTCTGTATTACTCAAAGAGGGTCAAAAGATACTCTTTATCGGATACGGTAATGGTGTCGGACGTGCCCAAAAAGTGGCTGAACTTGTTGAATCAGACCCTGCAGTGTTGGATCTTCGTTTTGTAAAACCATTGGATGAAGAGATGCTTGTGACTTTAAGTACCCAGTACAAAAAATGGTTTGTTTTTTCTGATTCTGCAGCACAGGGTGGCGTAGGTTCAGCGATCTTAGAACTTTTAAGCCAAAAGAAGATCAAAGATGTAGATTTGACAACATTTGAGTATAGTGATGCATTTATCACACATGGTCATACCAAGTTGGTAGAAGAGTCCTTGGGGATCCTGCCGGAACAATTGGCAGAAAGAATAGTGTAGAGGAGGTTTCTTCTACATGAATTCTGTATTTGATAAAGTACCTTTTTAGGTATTTTATCAAGTTCAGTGACAGTGGACAAATATTTCAAAATTCTCTGAGCCAAATGGCGAAACTTCAGCGAAAATCATTGAATGGTTTATCGGCATCGCTCTTTAGAGCAGAAGTGAGAGAAATACTTTAAAGGAAAAAAATGGCTAACGAATACATTTTTACAAGTGAATCGGTAACCGAGGGTCATCCAGATAAAATGGCTGATCAGATCTCAGATGCTATACTCGATTATATCATCGAAAAAGATCCACAGGCCAGAGTGGCTTGTGAGACGTTATTGAGTAATGGTTTTTGTGTTATTGCAGGAGAACTAAAAACAACAGCGTATGCACCGATGCAAGAGATTGCAAGAGAGGTTGTAAGAGAGATAGGGTACACGGATGCAAGTTACGGTTTTGACTATAGGTCTGCAGGGGTGCTCAACGGTATAGGGGAACAGAGCCCGGATATCAATCAAGGTGTGGACCAAGCTTCTGGTGAGATCGGTGCGGGCGACCAGGGACTTATGTTCGGATATGCCTGTAATGAGACCAAAGAGCTTATGCCTTTGCCTATCTCACTTGCACATAAGATCACAGCCAAACTGGCAGAGGTTCGTAAAAATGGTACTGTCCCGTTTTTACGCCCAGATGGGAAAGCACAGGTTTCAGTCAAGTATGTAGATGGAAAACCTGTTGCCATAGACACGATCGTTGTCTCAACGCAGCATCATCCCGAAGTGACGCTTGAACAGGTACAAAAAGCTGTACTTGAAGAAGTGATCAAAGCAGTCATACCGGCAGAGTTGATGTCTGATGATATCATTTATCATATCAACCCTACGGGACGTTTTGTGATCGGTGGTCCTCAAGGGGATGCCGGACTTACAGGCAGAAAGATCATCGTAGATACCTATGGTGGTTCTTGTCCTCATGGTGGGGGAGCCTTCTCGGGTAAAGATCCTACAAAAGTGGATCGTTCCGCTGCATATGCTGCAAGATACGTAGCGAAAAACCTTGTAGCTGCTGGTATATGTGATAAAGCAACGCTGCAAATAGCCTATGCGATCGGCGTAGCTAAACCGGTGTCTGTTTATGTAGATACGCATGGCACTGCGACGGTGGATGAATCGAAGATCACAGCTTGTGTAGAATCACTCTTTGATCTTACCCCTAAAGGTATCATGGATGCGTTGGATCTGCTTAAACCTATATACCGCAGGACAGCAGCTTATGGTCACTTTGGAAGGGAAGAAGAAGGTTTTAGCTGGGAGAAGACAGATAGGGTAGAGGATATAAAAAGATATTTAAATATCTAGTGTAATGAATTGAATCTTTTTGATGCACTTTAACAAATTATCTAATGGGTTTAAACTTTTTTTAAAAATCTTTAGCTATAGTTTTCTATCTTAATAAAAAGGAATAAATATGGCAGTAATTATTGGTGACACATGTATAAACTGTGCAGCTTGTATTGACGAATGTCCAGTAGAAGCAATTGTAGATGAGGATGATAATCCAACGGGTGAGGAGTACTACTATGTATATCCTGACAAATGTGTTGAGTGTGTAGATCACTTCGATTCTCCAGCATGTGCTGAAGCATGTCCAACTGAGGGTTGTATTACTTGGGATATGCCATTCACTGCTGAGCATAAAGATTACTTCAATGGTGAAAACTACATTGATGGTCTAAACTATGTTATGGAAAACCCAGATGCTGAAATGCCAATGAGAGACGATATCTCTCTTGAAGACAGAGCAGCGCATAGAAATGTTGTAGAAGACTAATTTTTAGTACTTTACAGAGACTACCTCTTGGTAGTCTCAATTTATACCCCCTTAACCCTCTCAAAACTTAAACTTATTTTAATACTTTATTAGGTAGAATTCCGCCCGAATACTCTCCACTAAATTTAATTTTGGAAGTAAATTAATCGCTTAGGAATATAAGTATGGAACAAACATTATCAATCATCAAACCAGATGCAGTAGCTAAAAACGTTGTAGGACAGATTCTTGCGAGATTTGAAGCAGCAGGTCTTAGAATCGCAGCAACGAAAAAAACAAGACTTTCTCGTGTAGATGCAGAAGCATTTTACGCTATCCACGCTGAAAGACCTTTCTTTAAAGATCTTGTAGATTTCATGATATCAGGACCTGTTGTTGTAACAGTGCTTGAAGGTGAAAATGCAATGGCTAAAAATAGAGAGCTTATGGGTGCTACGAACCCTGCAGAAGCTGAGCCTGGTACGATCAGAGCAGACTTTGCTGACAGCATCGATGCAAATGCAGTACACGGAAGTGACTCTGTTGAAAATGCAATCAATGAAATTAACTTCTTTTTTGCACAGAGAGAAATTCACTAAGTAAAAAACTATGAAAATAGTTTTTGACAAAATAGGTTCCACAGCAAAACCCGTTGAACTGAGTTTAGAGGGTGTTACACTGGAAGGGACTTTAAAGAAGAGTGGTTATCATCAAGTAACTTTAGATGCACACATGAGTGGCAGTATCGAGTTGGACTGTGATAGATGTGGAGACACATATAACTATGACGTGGACAATAAATTGCAACTTAGACTGAGCGATATAGTATCCGAAGATAAAGATGATTTAGATATAATAGAGTTTTTAGATGGCGAAATAGATATTTCGTACATACTACAGAGCGAAATAAATACATTTAAAAATGCTTATAACTATTGTGACAAGTGTAACAATAGTGATGAAGATTTTGAAGTAGAATATTAAATAAAATTGTAACAAAGGACATAAAATGGCAGTACCTAAAAGACGTGTGAGTCACACAAGAGCAGCGAAAAGAAGAACACATTACAAATTGACATTACCAATGCCAGTGAAAGATGCAGATGGAACATGGAGAATGCCTCACCACATGAACATGACGACCGGTGAGTACAAAACAACTAAAGCATAATCTTGATGATTAAGATCGCGATTGACGCTATGGGCGGGGACTTCGGTCCTGAGCCTATTATAGAAGGTGTGGTTCAAGCACTGGAAATTGAAAAATTCCTCCCTATTTTAGTAGGTAACACAGAAGAGATACGCTCTTTCCTCCCTCCATATTATGCAGACAAAGTTGAAATTGTTGAAGCGACAGATGTTATATCTATGAGCGATCAAGCGACGGATGCACTTAAACGTAAAGATTCGTCTATTTACAAAGCAGTAGAACTTGTACGTGAGAAAGAAGCATCTGCTGTAGTTTCAGCGGGCCACAGTGGCGCAACAATGACATTGGCTACATTGCGTATAGGTCGTTTGCCGTATATCTCTAAGCCTGCACTTGCTACATTGATGCCAAGTGTTGTGACTACTAAGACATTGGTACTGGACGTAGGTGCGGTAACAGACTGTACGCCTCAAAACCTTTATGAGTTTGGTGCGATGGGTGAAGCGTATGCACAACAGATATTAGGTATAAGATCTCCTAAAGTTGGGCTTTTATCTAATGGGTCTGAAGATTCTAAAGGTAATACTTTGACGAAAGCAGCCTTTAAACTGTTAAAAGGTTTAAAAGGTTTTGTTGGTAATGTTGAAGGTAGAGACATCTTTAACGGTAACGTGAATGTCGTTGTCTGTGATGGTTTTACAGGAAATATCTTACTGAAGACAAGTGAAGGTGTTGTATCCACTATCTTTACACTGATGAGACAACATATTCGAAAATCATTGCCGGCAAAGATCGGTGCACTGATGATGAAAAGAAAAGTGTTTGGAAATATGAAAAAGCAAGTTGACTATGCAGAGTATGGTGGAGCACCACTTCTGGGTATCAATGGCTGTGCTATTATCAGTCATGGTAGCTCTAATGCAAAAGCGATTAAAAATGCTATTTTCCAAGCACTCAGATATACAGAATCTGATGTAAACAGAACAATAGAAGAACTACTTTCAAACGATCGATAACCCTTATTACCACGGTATCCGTGGTAATAGTATTCCACTTTAAACAATCAACACACTTCTCATTGCATTTTAGAATGCTCCTTAGAAAATTATGGTAAAATACGGCATAGAATTTATGGCTTAAGGATAACCATGTCACAAACAAAACCAGTATATGCTTCATTTAGATCTATAGGTGCGTATGTACCTGAAAAGATTTTGTCCAATGCGGATCTTGAGAAGATGGTGGATACTACAGATGAATGGATTTTGAAGCGTACAGGTATAAAAGAGCGTCATATAGCTGCAGATGGTGAATATACAAGTGATATGGCTGCCAAAGCATGTGAAAAGGCAATAGAGCGTTCTGGTATAGCAAAAGAGGAAATAGATTTAGTACTTTGCGCAACAGTGACTCCAGATTACTTTAATATGCCTTCAACTGCATGTATCATCTCAGATAAGATCGGTATAAGAGATGTTCAGGCTTTTGATATCTCTGCAGCATGCAGCGGTTTTGTCTATCTTCTGACTATCGCAAAAGCGTTTATAGAGTCTGGTATGAAGAAAAATGTACTTGTGGTCGGTGCAGAAAAGTTTTCTTCCGTTGTCGATTATACAGACAGAAGTACATGTATCTTGTTTGGAGACGGTGCAGGTGCCGCGGTGATCTCTGCTACATCCAACAAAGATGAAGCATTTATTGATATCCATGCAAGTGCAGATGGATCCTATGCAGACTTCTTGGTCACACCTGCGCCTGGTGCTATTCATCCTGCAAGCCAGGAAGTTATTGATCAAGGGCTTAATTTTGTGCAAATGAAGGGAAATGAAACCTTTAAATTGGCAGTAAAAACACTTACAAAAGATGTCAAAGAGATATTGGCGAAGAATGAGATCAATGCGGATGATATCCCGCACTTTATCCCGCATCAGGCAAATTACCGTATTATCAAAGCCGTAGGTGATGCTTTGAAAATGAGAGAAGAACAAGTGGTACTTACCGTGGGCAAATATGGAAACACATCAGCTGCTTCCATACCTATGGCACTGAATGATATTTGGGAGTCTGGAAGACTGCAGACAGGTGATCTAATGTTGCTTGATACTTTTGGTGGCGGATTGACATGGGCAAGTGCATTACTACCGTTTGCCGGAAAAGCAATCAATAAATAGGATATCAATTTGAAAATAGGGTTTATCGGTGATATCGTAGGTAAACCTGGGCGCTTGATGATCAAACGCCATTTAAAACGTCTCAGACAAGAGCATTTTGTAGATTTCATGATAGCAAACTATGAAAATGCAAGTCATGGCTTCGGTTTAACAGAAAAAAACTGTATAGAACTGCTGGGTTACGATATCGATATGATGACGGGCGGAAACCACAGCTTCGATAAAAAAGAGATCCTTAACCTCTTTGAAAATTATCCTCTTATACGTCCTATGAACTACCCTAAGGAAACACCGGGCAAGGGTATCTATGAAACGACTCTCTTAGGGCATAAAACAGCGATCTTAAATCTTATGGGACACTATACGATGCCTCTGGCCGATAATCCATTTACCATGATCGTGGAAGAGGTAGAGAAGTTAAAAGTACAAGGATTTAAACACATCATTCTAGATATGCATGCTGAAGCAAGTTCAGAGAAACAGGTACTTTTACATATGCTCAAAGATAATGTCTCTGCGATCATTGGTACCCATACCCATGTTGCTACCGATGATCTTCAGATACATGATGGCTGTTGTTATGTGACAGACGTAGGTTTGACCGGTTGTCGAGACGGTGTTATAGGGATGGGTTCAGAAGTACCTATTAAACGGGTGCTTACAGGTATAGGAGGTCATTTCAACGTACCTGATGAGTGTAAAGCACTTCTCCAAATGGTTGTGTTTGAACTGGATGATGAGGGGCGTTGTATAGGGGCTGAGAAGATAAAGATCTATGATGACAAACCTAAGATTGTGACCCAAGCTTGGATAGATTAACTTGGCTTCATTTTTTAAAGAGGGTGACTTTACGTATTTCTTTTAATTCTTACTTTTTTGGGGTCAAATAGAGCGATAGCTTCTTTGATCATAGGTTCTTCAAGCAGAGTGGAAGGATCTTTCTCTTTCGCTGCTTCAGTTTCTCCAGCTTCCGGGGCGATGCAGGAACTTTTCATTTCGATATCTTCTATCATGGAAGCAGAATCTGCATCCTGATGTGCAGGGATCTCTTTTTGTGGCTCTTCTGCTTCTTTCTCTACGGGTGCTGTATTAACTTTTTTTTTAGGGATATTGATAATTTTAGTTTCAAAACCAAAAATATCTTTCACGAACATATTGATAAGCCCCCAATGGGTAATAAGCATTTTTTTATCTTCGCCTTCTGCGATAGAGGCCCATGTCAGTTTATTACCTTCAAAGTTTTCAAAGGAAATATTACGTTCAAAACAGGCACCTATATCATAGTCTCTGTCATAAAGTTTTTTGACCAGAGCATCAAATGTTTTTTGATGTGGGTTGATGGTTGGGGTAGAGGGTTGTGGTACTGCTGGTTCTGCAACCGGTTGTGTATCAACAGGGGCTTTTTCGTCTTGTATGGGAGGAGTAGGTTCATTGTTTATGCTTGCTTTTTCTGTGATCTCAGGTGAAGCTTCAGGTGCTTTCTCTTCTGTAGACACTTCTTTTTTAGGAGGTGTCACAGGAAGTGTAGCGACGATCTCCTCTTCAGTGATCGTGATGACTTCAGATGGTCCAGATCGGTCCGGCGAGGGAGTGGTCACCATAATCTCAGATACTTCAATCCCTTTGAGTTCCTGTTCCAATCCACGTATCATGGTATCTATATCTTTTATCTCTAAAGATTCCATCATTTTAAACAGTGTTAGGGAGAGTACAAATCCACTATCACTTCCGAGAGAGAGCAAGCTTTTAGATTCGGCGATAACCCTAAAGAAACGCTCTATGATCATCGGGCTGAACTTACCTTTAGTGTTGAGAAGCAAGTCTTTGAGATAGAGTGTCAGTTCATCCAGTATCATTTCTGCTTCATAATCTGCTGCCATTTTGATAAAGGCTAACACTTTTGTCGTATCTTTAGCCATGATGTCAGAGAGCAATGTTTCTAAATGGCTTGGTTCAATGATACCAAGCATCCCTGTAACAGTATTCACATCTACAAAGTTCTTAGAGTAGACAATGGCTTGATCCATCAACGTAAGTGAATCTCTCAGACTCCCTGCACCGGAGCGTGCGATGATGTCCAAAGCATCTCTTTCATACTCTATATTCTCCAGATCCAAGATATGCTCTAAGTGCATGAGTACAAGATTTTGAGGAATTTTTTTGAACCTAAAATGCTGTGTACGTGAAAGGATGGTCGCAGGCAGTTTTAACGGATCTGTCGTTGCCAGTATGAACTTGACAAAATCAGGTGGCTCTTCAAGTGTTTTAAGCAGGGCATTAAACGCCTGATTGGTAAGCATATGTACTTCATCGATGATAAAGATCTTGTAACGTGCAGAGCTTGGTTTGTATTTGGTATGTTCTATGAGGTCTTTGATGTCATCTATACCACGGTTGGAAGCAGCATCCATTTCGATAATGTCCATATGGCTGCTTTCACTTGCCATAACACAATGTGAACAAGTACCACAAGGATGAGAAGTCGCCCCTTTTTCACAGAGTAATGCTTTCGCAAAGATACGCGCGGTAGATGTTTTTCCACTCCCTCTAAGTCCCGAAAAAAGATAGGCATGAGAAAGTCTGTTACCCTCAAGTGCAAGTGAGAGTGTTTGTGAAACTGATTCTTGTCCGATGAGGTCATCGAAGGTTGCAGGACGGTATTTTCTTGCTAAGGCTAAAGACAAACAAACTCCTTGGTTTTATTGCTATTATTGTAGTTAAATTTTACTTTTGATTGGTATAAACCAGCTAAATATGAACATGAAAGTCAGAAGAAAAAGTGACAATCATATTTTACATAAGTTTGGATTCTGGATGCGCTCTAGAAAAATACTCCCGGTATTCAGACAGAGGGTGGAGATAAGAGGAATATATCCCTTTCAATTCATCTCTAACCCCATATTGGATATAATCCTCTTACTTAAATAATCACAACAATGAAGCGAGAAAATATGAGTTACAATCCAAGTGAGATTGAAGCCAAATGGCAGAACAGATGGGATGATGAGAAGGCTTTTGAGCCGGATGATGCCTTAACAAGAAAGAAAAAATATATCTTAAGTATGTTCCCCTTTCCAAGTGGACGTTTGCACATGGGACATGTACGTAATTATGCTATAGGTGATGCTTTTGCACGTTACTACAGAAAACAAGATTTCAATGTACTCCATCCTATCGGTTGGGATGCTTTTGGTATGCCTGCTGAGAATGCTGCTATTAAACACGGTCGTCATCCCAAAGAGTGGACCTATTCGAATATTGATTATATGAGAAAAGAGCTCAATGCATTGGGACTTTCATTTTCTAAAACACGTGAATTTGCTACCTGTGATACACTCTATACGAAGTGGGAACAGGAGTTTATCATTAAAATGTTCGAAGAGAAACTGCTTTACCGTGAGTCTACGACAGTAAACTGGTGTGAGGATTGTCATACGGTGTTGGCAAATGAGCAGGTCGAAGAGGGGTGTTGTTGGCGTTGTGACAATGAAGTGCAACTGAAAGAGATGCCAGGGTATTACCTGGACATTATCAAGTACGCGGATGATCTGCTTGAGGATTTAAAAGAGCTTGAAGGAAAATGGCCTTCACAGGTACTGACGATGCAAAGTAACTGGATAGGCAAATCTCAAGGACTTGAATTTGAATTTGAACTCAGTGCTGAAAGTAAAGAGAAACTTGGTGGAAAGTTCGATCAATACAGTGTTTTTACCACACGTCCAGATACGATCTATGGTGTAACCTACTCTGCGCTTGCAGCGGAACATCCTATCACGAAGTATCTTATAGACCATGATCTACTTGATGAATCTACAGCGCAAAAGATAACACACATCGCCAATATGACAGAACGCGAAAGAGCGCAGGCAGATAAAGAGGGGTATCCTCTTGGTATCTCAGTGATCCATCCTCTTACAGGAGAAGAGATCCCTGTATGGACGGCAAATTTCGTACTGGCCTCTTATGGCGGCGGAGCGGTCATGGCCGTACCTGCACATGATGAGAGAGACTTTGAGTTTGCCTCTAAGTATGATCTTCCTATCAAAAGAGTGATCAGTGGAGGTGAGGAGCTTCCTTATACGCTAGAAGGAGAACTTGTTGACTCTGCAGCTTTTACAGGGTTAGGTAATTACGAGGCTAAGGCTAAGATCATCGCTATGTTCGAAGAGGCAGGATTCGGGAAAGGCACGACAAACTTTAAACTCAGAAATTGGGGTGTAAGCCGCCAGCGTTACTGGGGAGCACCCATACCGTTCGTTCATTGTAAAAGTTGCGGCCTTGTACCTGAAAAAATAGAAAACCTTCCTATCGCTCTGCCTGAAGATGTTGAGATTACTGGTGAAGGTAACCCGCTTGAAAATCATCCTACATGGAAGAACTGTGCCTGTCCTAAGTGTGGTGAAGATGCTGTTCGTGAAACAGATACACTGGATACCTTTGTACAGTCCAGCTGGTACCAGTTCCGTTATGCGACCAATCCTAAGAAGTGGAATGAAGTAGGTATAGACAAGGAAGAAGCAAATTATTGGCTGGGTGTAGACCAGTATATCGGTGGGATCGAGCATGCCATCTTACACTTGTTGTATGCCCGTTTCTTTACGAAAGTACTTCGTGATCTTGGTTACCATGATATCAATGAACCGTTTGAAAACCTCTTAACTCAGGGGATGGTACTGATGGATGGTGCCAAGATGAGTAAGTCTAAAGGAAATACTGTGGATCCAGATGCTCTGGTAGAGAAGTATGGTGCAGATACGGCCAGACTCTTCACTCTTTTTGCCGCACCACCGGCAAAAGAGCTTGAGTGGAATGACTCAGCAGTAGAAGGTGCATTTAGATTCATCAAAAAACTCTATGACAGAAAAGAGAAAGTCACACAAAACAGTCTGCCTGATATTGATCAAGGAACCTTGAGTAAAGAATCTAAACTTGCACGTGTCAAAGTCTATGAAGCCTTGCAAAAATCCTCTGATGTCTATGAGAAGACATTTGCCTTCAATACGCTTATTGCAGCATGTATGGAAGCACTGAATGCATTGGATAAACAAGATGATGGGGCTGTTTGGACTGAAGGGTTGTATATTATGCTCAACCTTCTTGAACCTATCATCCCTCATGTGACAACAGAGCTTAGTGAAGTATTGTTTGGGCGTAAAAACCTGCAGGCTGTTCTTGAAGTGAGAGAAGAGGTTTTTGTGCAGGACAGTGTTTTGTATGTCGTCATGATAGGTGGTAAAAAACGTACGGAGATAGAAGTAAGTCATTCTGCTACACAGGATGAGATCTTGGCTGCAGCAAAAGAAGCCGGAGCAAAATGGCTTGAAGGAATGAGCATTGTCAAAGAGATTGTTGTGCCAAATAAATTGGTGAATTTAGCTGTAAAACCGAGCTAAAAAAACATAGAAAGAGAGGGAATTATGAGCACTATTGTAAAATTTTGGATGACTGTCAGTATGGTACTGCTTGTAAGTGCATGCGGATATAAACCCTCTTCTCATATGATCCAACATGTTTTTTCCGATACGGTGTATGTGGAAGTCATTGTTGATAGAGCAGAACCTGAAAATGCACCTTTTATCAAGGATGAGTTGAACCGTTTGGTCTACACTAGATTTAAAGGACGTGTGGTTTCTAAAGAAGACGCAGAAAGTCAAATCCGGCTCTCTTATGCAGGAAGTACTTTTGTGCCACTCTCATACAAAGATGGCTATGTAACCCGATACCGTGCAAATATCAGAGTAAAATTTGATATGGTCAATAAAGAAGGTAAAGTGAGTAAAAAGATCTCGAGTATTGTTGACTCAGATATTCAAGAGAGTTCTCTTACTTCTTCTGCACTGAGAACGGAAGCTATACGTATAGGACTGGGAAAAACATTGGATGAATTCTTGGCTTATGTCAGTGCTAAAGGGATGTTAAAAGAAACGAAATGATGGACTCTTTTGATACATTTCTTCAAAATAAACCTCTGTACTATAAAGAGATAGACCATAAGCGTGTACATATTGCTTATGGTCTATTGAAACCGCATATTAGAGAGCCTAGAACGGTGCATATCGTAGGAACCAATGGAAAAGGTTCAACAGGCCGTATGATCGCACATTTGGCTTATAAAAGTGGTCTCAAGGTCGGACACTTCTCTTCTCCACATATTTTAAAGTTCAATGAACGTATTTGGCTCAATGGCAGTGACAGTAGAGATGAAGTACTGGAAGCAGCACATCAAAGACTTTTTATCATCCTGGGTAAGGAGTTGAGTGAAAGTTTGAGTTACTTTGAATATACGACACTATTGGCTTTTATGGTCTTTGAAAATTGTGACCTTATGGTTTTGGAAGCAGGCTTAGGCGGAGAATTCGATGCCACCAATGTATGTGATAAAGCACTTTCTGTTATCACACCTATAGGCATTGATCATCAGGCTTTTTTGGGTGAAAGTATCGAAGAGATAGCGGGTACCAAGATACGAAGTATTCAAAAACAGATGTTACTGGCCCCACAAGTGTATGATGAGGTACTCGATATCGCTGACAAGATAGTGAAGGAGAAGGGTGCAAAATTATATCTTTCTAAATGTCCAAGAGAGAGAGTGACACAATTGGAAGTGATTGCAGAGGAGAAATCCTGGGGAGATTATCTGGTAGAGAATGCTTCAGTGGCACTGCAGGCTTTGGATATTTTGGGTATCTCTTATCATATAGATGATCTGCGCACTTTGGAACTCTTTGGACGTTTTTATCCATGGACAAAAAACATCCGTATCGATGTGGGACATAACCCTTTAGCTGCAAAGGCTATAGAAAAAGCATTGGATACAAAGGTGATTCTCATCTATAACAGTCTTGATGACAAAGATTATGAAGCCGTGTTGCAAACACTTAAACCTAAAGTCAAACGTGTAGAGATCATCCCGATTCATTCACAAAGAGCGACGACTCTAAGTGAGATAGAAAAAGCAATCAAAAAAGTAGGTATGAACTATAGCTACTTTGACAGTAAGATAGACAAAAATGAACATTACCTGGTATTTGGGTCATTTTATGTCGTAGAAGAATTTTTAAATACAATGCAAAAGAAGATCAATGTACCAAAGTAATATTTACGAATACTTAGAAGCGTTACAGGAAGAAAAACTGCTTATCTGTAAAGATGATAAAGAAGCAGTCCAGATACGAGATATAGCCGTTTTACTTGGATTTGATACGTTTGTTTTACCAGACCTTCGTGTAAGCGTAGGGGAAGATCTGCGTGCTTATGATGAAGAGATACATTTGTTGTTCATACAGTTGGCCTCTTTCTATAAAAGTACAAAGAAAAAGGTGCTTATCTCACCGCTGCGCACGCTGCTTATTCCTTTTCCAAAAGCAGAACTGTTTGATACCCGCTCCATAGAATTCGGTGATACTTTGGACCTGCAGGAACTCAAGGATACTTTGTATCAATGGGGATACCATTTTACGGACATTGCTGCCAGCCATGGAGAAGTCTCCTTTCGTGGTGATATTATAGATATTTATCCTATAGATGCCGCTAAACCTTATCGTATCTCTCTGTTTGATGAAGAGGTAGAGACCATCCAGTACTATGATGAGGGAACGCAGAAACGTTCAAGCGATGAGTTGGAATCCTTGACTTTCACACCGGCATTTTTGGCACTGAATAAAACCCAACATGAAGCACTTAGAAATAGAACTGAACGAAGCAGTTATGATACCTTTGTAAAAGACATAGATTCACTGGGGTTATGGCACCTGGATGATCTGGGAGAGAGTGCTCTAACACTGTTTGACGGAGTATGGGCATCTGCGTTGGATGATGAACTGAAAGAAGTGTATGAGCTAGGTGAACCGCCTGTCCCACGAAAGTCATTTGTACTGCCGGCTATTCCAGAAGGGCATAAATACCGTGATCTAGAAGCAGTGAATCCCAATAAATTACTTGAGTCCCATAAAGACAAAAAGATCACGATCATTGCAAAAAATGAGAGTATCGTACGTGGATCAGAACTGGACTCGTTTGAAAATATAGAGTTTGTGTATCAGGAGGGTATCGTCAATCTTTTGGGTGCAGACAAACTCATTCTTTCACTCAACAAGCCCATTAAACGAAAAAAGGTCAAAAAAGCGACGATCATACTGGACGAACTGAAACCAGGTGACTATGTGGTCCATGAGAACTACGGAGTGGGTATCTTTAAAGGGATAGAAAAACGTGATGTGCTGGGAGCTACCAGTGAATTTGTTGTGATGCATTATCAAAATGAAGACGCGTTGCTTATCCCTGTCTCGAACCTTGAAGTGATAGACCGTTATGTAGCTGAGGGTGGTGTATTACCGATACTTGACAAGCTGGGGAAAGCCAGCTTTAAGAAGCTCAAAGCCAAAGTCAAAGAGAAACTTTTTGCCATTGCTTCACAGATCATTAACCTTTCAGCGCAACGTCACTTGAAAAAAGGCATCAAACTCAAAATAGATATGGAAGAGCATGCTATCTTTATGTCCGAAGCAGGGTTTGTACATACAGAAGATCAGGAACGTGCCATTAACGATATGCTAGATGATATGAGTTCCGGCCGGATGATGGACAGACTGCTTTCTGCAGATGTAGGGTTCGGTAAAACAGAGGTGGCAATGAACGGGATGTTCGTAGCGGTCAAAAACGGTTACCAGGCCATGATGATAGCCCCTACGACATTACTCAGTTCACAACACTATAAAAGTCTCAAAGAGCGTTTTTCCGGACATGATATCAAAGTAGCCAAGCTGGACAGGTTTTCTACGACCAAAGAGAAGAACGCCACACTTAAAGGCTTACAGGAAGGGATGATAGACGTTGTTGTGGGAACCCATGCTTTGTTGAAAGCGAAGTTTAAAAACCTGGCACTTGTGATCATTGATGAAGAGCATAAGTTCGGCGTGAAACAAAAAGAGGCACTCAAAGAGATAGCTATTGATGTGCATCTTCTCAGTATGTCTGCCACACCGATCCCAAGATCTTTGAATCTTGCCATGTCTGAAGTCAAATCTTTTTCTGAAATCCTTACTCCTCCTACAGAGCGTCAAGGGGTACGTACGTTTGTGAAGAGTTATGATGATAAAGTGGTCAAAGAAGCCATACTTCGTGAGATGCGGCGCGGTGGACAGATATTTTATGTCTTTAACTCTATTGCAGGGATAGAAGAGAAAAAGAAACAACTGCTTGAGGTACTTCCTAAACTGCGCATTGCAGTCCTTCACTCTAAGATATCAGCCAAAGAGACTGAAGATGAGATGATGCTTTTTGGGGATGGAGAGTATGATGTATTGCTCTCTACTTCGATCGTTGAGTCAGGGATACATATGCCTCATGCCAACACTATGATCGTTGACGGTGCGGACAATTTCGGTATTGCCGATCTGCATCAGCTTCGTGGCCGTGTAGGACGTGGAGCTAAAGAGGGATACTGCTACTTCATGGTCACAGACAAAGAACGTTTGACAGACAATGCAAAGCGTCGTCTGCTTGCACTAGAGTCACATTCAGATCTGGGAAGCGGTGCAGTACTTGCCTTCCATGACCTTGAGATACGGGGTGGAGGTAACATCATCGGTGAAGCACAGTCCGGACACATCAAACAGATAGGCTATTCACTCTACCTGCGTATGCTTGAAGATGCCATTAGAGAACTCTCCGGACAAGACAAGGAAGTGGCACAGAATATCGATATGAAACTCTCTATTAATGCGTACTTGAATGAAGAACTCATAGAAGAAGACAGGTTGCGGTTAGAACTCTACCGACGTCTTTCGTTATGCGAAAGTACGGGAGAAGTGTATGAGATAGAAGCAGAGATAGCAGACCGATTTGGAAAACTCGATGTCATCACCAGACAGTTCATTGATGTCATCGTCATGAAGGTCTTGGCAAGAGAAAAAGGTATCTCCAAAGTCTCTTCTTATGGTGAAAATGTCTTTATCGAATTCATGGATGAAAATAAAGAGAGAGTGGTACTCAAGTCACGCAGTAAAGATGATGATGATATTATTGCTACTGCTATGGGGTATTTGAAGTAAGTATTCCCAGATATTAACCTTCAATTAACCTCACAAAAGTATACTTTACTACATAAAAATGTAGGAGAGTAACTTGAGTCAAATCATAGAAAACATCAAAACAGAAATTTCTAAAGTCCTTGTCGGACAAGACAAGATGATCGAAGGGCTTTTAGCAGGTTTACTTTGTCGCGGACACATCCTGCTAGAGGGTGTTCCAGGACTTGCAAAAACCACCGCAGTCAATGCTCTCGCAAAGACACTTGGATTGAACTTTAAACGTGTACAGTTTACCCCGGACCTGCTTCCTTCCGATATCATAGGTACTGAGATCTATGACCCTTCCAACAATACATTTAAGATCAAACAAGGCCCTATTTTCACTAATCTTTTACTGGCTGATGAGATCAACCGTGCCCCTGCTAAAGTACAGTCTGCATTGCTTGAAGTGATGCAGGAGAGACAGGTAACCATCGGAGATGAAACATTCAAAATTGATCTTCCATTTTTAGTCATGGCAACACAAAACCCGGTAGAACAAGAAGGTGCCTATGAACTTCCCGAGGCGCAGCTTGACAGATTTATGATGAAAGTGGTGGTCGGTTATAATACCAAAGAAGAAGAGTTGGAGATCGCAAGACGTGTAGCGAATAACAGTTTTGGAGAGATCCAGCAGGTAGCAACCATTGAGGATCTCAATAAGATCAGAGAAGAAGCGCTACAAGTGCATATGGATGAAGAGATAGAAGCCTATATCATAGAACTTGTATCGGCCACGCGTGACCCTAAGGCGTATGGTCTTGAAGCACTTGAAGCGTATATCGAATTTGGAGCGAGTCCACGAGCGAGTATCGATATGTATAAAGCTGCCCGTGCGATTGCTTACTTAAAAGGGCAGGATTATGTTTCACCTATTGAGATAGCTTATATCGCCAAAGAGATCCTTCGCCACCGTATCATACTCTCTTATGAAGCACAGGCAGAAGATGTGACACAAGATGAGATCATAGAGAAGATATTAGCTGCAGTACCGATTCCGTAGAGGTATATGTTTTGAACAAAGCAGTTAAAAAAATTATCCTTAAAACCAAAAAGCAAGTCTACGGAGATATGCTGGGAAACAATGCTTCGCTCTTTCAGGGTGAAGGCTTTGAATTTTCAGAACTTCGTGAGTATGTGTATGGTGATGATGTTCGCAAGATAGACTGGAAAACAACGGCAAAACTGGGTAAACCTTTTGTAAAGATATATAAAGAAGAACGAGAGCTTAATGTAGTGGTAGTTTCTATGCTTGGCGGGTCTGTTTATTTTGGTACCGTGAAACAAAAGTCTGATATCATGGCTGAAGTGGTAGCTACACTTGGTTTTTCTGCCGTAAAAAACTCTGACCTGTTTTCACATATGATCTTTGCAGATACACTTTATGATCTGAGCAAACCCAGCAAAAAGCTTTTCTCTGTACATAAAGCAGTGGAAGATGTTTTTGACTTTGATCCACTAGGAAAAGAGGGTGATTTTTCTGCCTTGGTTGAGACACTGCATCATCGTTTGAAAAAGAAGTCTTTGCTTTTTATCGTGTCTGATTTTGTAGGTGATATAGACTTGAAGTTATTGAGTAAAAAACATGATGTATTTGCAGTGATGGTCCGTGACAGGTTTGAAGAGGATCCTTCTGAATTAGGTTATCTAAGACTGATAGATATGGAAAGCAAACAGAGTTTTGAAGGTGATGTGGATAGTGCTACACTGAAGAACTACAAGAAAGCATTACATGATAATGATGAAAAACTCTATAAGCAGTTTAAAAAACAGGGTGTACGGTTCACCAAGATCTACACGCATGAAGAACCGGCACTCAAATTAATGAAAAGAATGAGGTGAAAGTAATGGATACAAACCAAACAGCAAATATTAATGAACAACTCAGAGATATCAAACCTTTACTTGAGATACCGGACAGTTCTTATTATATCTATTGGGGTTTGATCGACTTTGCCATTTTCTTGGTGGTGGCTATTTTGTTTTTTGTCGCAAAGAAACTTTGGGACAACAGAAAGATCAATCTTGCAAAAGGCTACCTTGAAGCCATGAAAAAGATAGACTGGAAAGAGACTAAAAAGTCTGCCTATGAAGCCACACATTATGCAAGACTTTTAGCCACAGATGAGAGAAGAAAAGAACTTTTTTCTCAACTAGAACCACTTCTTGAACAGTATAAATATAAAAAAGAGGTAGAGAGCGTAGATCAAGATACACTCAACAAATTCAACCTCTATGTGCAGGTGGCGGATGAGTCAGTTTAATTTTGAGTATCCGTACCTATTAGGGGTATTGATTTTATTCATCCTTTGCAGCTATTGGTGTAAAGAGAGAAGCCGCGCACTTTTTTTCCCTCATGTCAAAACACTGATGGCAAAGAGTGCAGGTAAGTCTTCCCTGCTCTTAGTGTTAAAGTGGGTGGGTATCACAGCTGCAGTGGTCGCTTTGGCTTCGCCGGTCATGACAAAAAGTTACTCAAATACCAAAAAAGAGGGACGTGACATTGTACTTATCATTGATTCGAGTGATTCGATGCGACAGCGAGGTTTTGACCCTTCTGATCCATGGAGAAACAAGTTTGATGTCGTCAAAGAAGTCGTGGGTGACTTTATAGAAAAAAGAGAGAATGACCGTATAGGTATGGTCACGTTTGCAGACATTGCCTTTATCGCATCGCCGCTTACGTTTGAAAAGAAATTTTTAACAGATATCACAAAAATGCAAGAGATGGGTATGGCAGGGAAACGTACAGCGATCAATGATGCCATAGTGCAGAGTTACAATCTCCTGAGTAAAAGTAAGGCAAGATCCAAGATAGCCATTTTGCTTACCGATGGTATAGACAATATGAGCAAGGTACCGTTCGGAGATCTGAAAAGCCTTATAGAAAAGCGTGATATCAAACTCTATACCATAGGTGTAGGTGATGCACGTGATTATAATGCGCAGTATTTACAGGCATTGGCAGATGTGGGTAAAGGATTGGCATTTGGTGCACAAGATGCAACGACACTCTCTCAAATTTATGAGGAGATAGACAAACTTGAGGCAACAAAGATCGATGACAAAAAGATAGTACAACATACCTACCTCTATATCTATCCACTCTTTTTAGCCATACTGAGCCTATTGTTGTTTATCTATTTCAGAAACAGTAAAGGAGTCTAGAGATGAGTTTTGTAAATCCACAATTTTTTTGGACACTTATCGTACCTTTTGTCATCTTTGCATTCCTCATTTCTACAAACAAAGAGAGGCTTGCACGTATTTTTGATGAAAAGGTACTGAAGCGTTTGAGTGCAACAGATGAGAGTATGCCGATGGCCGTACGTAACATACTGATGCTCTTAGCACTCTTTCTGATGATCGTTGCAATGGCCAGACCTGTGATGGAAAAAGGGGATAGAACTATTGAAGTGCAAGGATTGACATTGCTTACTGCCTTGGATATCTCCGGTTCTATGCGGAGTACAGATGTGTACCCCAACCGTTTGAGCTTTGCCAAAAAGAAGATGAACATATTTTTTGATGCTATGCCAAGCGATGAGATAGGGGTGGTAGCCTTTGCATACAGTCCTTTTGTTTTGGCACCTTTTTCGAGTGATAAAGAAACCTTGAAAATGATGGTTGAAGGCGTTGATGACAGCTATATTAACATGGGGTCTACAGATTTTTCAGCCTTGGGTGAACTGGCAAGTTCTTTACTTGAAGAGAAAAAACCTAAGATCCTTGTACTCTTTACGGATGGTGGAGATGAAGAAGCCATTGCTGGTTTTGCAGAGATACTTAAAGAAAATAAGATCGATCTTTATGTCGTACTAGTAGGGACCGAAAAAGGAGCTCCAGTCATCGACGAGAACGGTAAACCTTTTACGCTTGAGGATGGTACTATAGCCATCACGCAAAGAAATGATGCATTGGGTGAGGTCGCCAAAGAAAATGATGGTGCATACGTGGTAGCAAGTACGGGAAAAGAAGATATAACGCAACTGGTTTCTGTCATCAAAGGCAAATATCAAAATCAACAGCAGGGTGAAGTGACAGTGAAAGAGCGAGTAGAGTATTTTTATTACCCTTTAGGACTTGGACTGTTACTGTTACTCATTTCATTGAGTTCGATGCCTAGAAGGAGAGAAGTATGAGAAAGATGATCTTAGGGGTGTTGAGTATGGGTGCTTTACTTCATGCCGGGCTTACAGACTTCAAAACTATTAAAGAGGCAAAGCAGGCCTATGAGGCTAAAGAGTATGGTAAGAGTGCAGCCTTGTTAAACAGTTTAGATACCAAGAGCCCTCAAAAACAGTATGATATAGGAAACGCATTGTATAAAGATAAAAAATATGATGAGGCGATCAAAGCCTATGAAAAGGCAGAAGGTGTAGATGACGCAACAAGACTGCATAACATAGGTAACAGCCAGTTTCAGAAAAAAGAATTGGACAAAGCCATCGAGTCATATGAAAAAGCTTTGGAAATGAAAGAGGATGAAGATACAAGATTTAATCTTGAGCTAGCTAAAAAACAGAAACAAAAAGAAGAAGAGAAAAAACAGCAGGAACAACAAGATCAAAATAAAGATCAGGAACAAAATAAAAACGATAAGCAAAAGCAGGATCAAAAACAGAATAAAGAGCAAAAAGAGCAAGATAAGAAACAACAAGAGCAAAAAAATAAAGAGCAACAGAAGAAAAAAGACAAACAAAATAAAGATCAAAAAGACAAAGAGAAGAAAAAGAAAGAAGATCAGAAGAAAAAAGAGGGTGATAAAGAGAAATCAGACGTCCAAAAAGAGAAAACCCCTCAAGAGAAAAAAGGTGATCAAGAGTCAGGTCAGCCCAAAGAGACAAAGAAAATGAGTAAAGAAGATAAGCTCAAAGAGCAAGAGTTAAAACGTCTTATGAAAAAGATGGGACAGAAAAAAACACCTACGATGATGTATCAGATGGGTGAAGGTAAAAAAGGTCAAAGGAGTGAAGATGCGAAACCTTGGTAAAGTATTATGGGTGATAACATTGGTTGTACAAGTGATGTGGGCCGATGGAGTAGAGGCTACTGTATCAAGTACAGAGGTTGTCAGGGGTAATGCTGTTGAGTTACGTATTAAAGCCATAGGGGATGATGCAGAATTTCCAGATATTCAAATGATCGATGGACATAGTATCATAGGAACCCATTCTGGAAGCAGCAGTTCCTATAGCTATATAAACGGGACGATGAAAAGTGAGCATACCACGACAAAAACATTTACTTTCGTTCCCGACCAAAATGTGACCATCCCTGCTTATGAAGTGAAGATAGATGGTAAAAGTTATAAAACCCAACCCATTGAGATAAAAATTGTTACATCCAATGCATCTATAGGCCAGAATAATGATATGTTCTCTTTACGGATGCGTGCAAATAAAACGAAGGTTATGGTAGGTGAATCACTGATGGTAACTGTCTATTTTTCTTTGAAAAATGGTGTAAGGCTATCACAGGAGATACAGTATACACAGCCTGCTTTCCCGGGTTTCATAGTCACAGAGGGTGGTGAGCAAAATGCCTATATCAAAGGCAACTATCAAGTTCAGGAAGTGCGCTATATTCTTACCCCACAAGCAGAAGGGAACTTTACAGTAAGTCCGGCCTATGCCAAAGTGGGTGTAGCAGACAGAAGCAGAAGGGATATTTTTGGTATGACCTTTGGAACACAATGGAAGCAAGTAGCATCTAACAGTCTGCAGATAGAAGTTTTACCTCAGGCACAAGAGAGTGATCTCGTAGGTGATTTCACGATCGATACGACGATTGATGCACAAGAGGTCAAAGCCAACAAACCGGTTAACCTCACAGTGAAGATAGAGGGAAAAGGTAATCTAGAAAGTTTTGAATTCCCTAAATATGAGATAGATGGGGTAACCGTATACAGTGATGAAGCTAAAATAGAGACGAAAGTTGTGGATGGAGAGCTGTATAGTCATTACAGTAAAAGTTTTGCCTTTATCTCAGAAGAGGGCTTTATGATCCCAGCACGAAGTTTTTCTATGTTAACCCCAAAAGATAAACAGCTAAAAGAGCTTACGGTGAATGCCTACGATATTAGTATTAAGAAGAAGTCATCTTCTGCAACTACAAAACCCCATACAAATGGTGTGGTGCAAACAAAGATGTCACAACCTGCACAGACTAAAGATGTGGTAGTAGAAAAACAAGTTGAGGTAAAAAGTGTTGCATGGTGGATGTTGGCGGCAGCCTTTGCCTTAGGTATGCTATTTATGTCTGTTATAAGATGGTTGCCTCGTATAATAACACGAACTGCAAGTCCTTATAATGAGTCAGAAGCATTGAAGATATTGTATGCTCATATGAGTGAAGATCCTGAAATAGAAGAGATGGTCCGTAAACTTTATGCCCATAAAAATGGCGATAAATCTGTCCAGATAGACAAAAAAGTACTCAAAGAGATGGTGAAGCGCGTGAAGCAATCGTGAATCGTTTCACGATGGTAGTGAATAGAAACGAAGTGGTCGGAGTGAAAGATAGCCATGAAGGCTGTCTGTTTAGATAGGAACCTATCCCAAAGAAAAGATAGAGAGGCGGAGTTAGTCTAAAATATCATGTAAAGTATTGGCTTCCCTCATCCAGTCATTCAACGTCTCCCACTCTTCATTCTCTACCATCTTTTGGCATTTTTTAAGTTCTGACTGAAATGAGTGTATGGCTTTAAGGACATTGGTCTTGTTTTGTCTAAAGATATCTTCCCACATATTAGGAGAAGATTTCGCGATACGGCTCATGTCTTTAAATCCACCGCCTGCCAGTGCAATAATACTTTTTGAATCTTCCAGTGACATAACAGAATTTGCTAAGGCATAACTTATCGCATGGGGCATATGAGAGATGAAGGCAGCATGTCTGTCATGCTCTTTAGAACCCATACAAACGATATTCATACCTATGTCAGTAAAAAGTTTTTTGGCAACATTTTGTTGATGTATTCCACTTTTTTCAAGGTCACAAAGTACAACAACTTTGTCCGTGTAGAGGTCATTAAGTGCAGCAGTAGGACCAAATTTTTCGGTACCTGTCATAGGGTGGGCAGCCACAAAATTCTGTCGGATCTCAGAAGGGATAGAAAGAGAGATCTTCTCTTTGGTACTTCCCAGATCGATCACAGTACATGTATCAGTTAAAGTACCTAATTGTTGAGTCACAGAGATAATACCATCTACAGGTATACTAAGAAAAATGATATCACAGCTTTTGAGTGCTTCGGTAGAGGTACAGATTTCATCAACAAGACCGAGTTCAAGTGCCTGTGAACAATGCAGTTCATTATGGTCTAGTCCTATAAAATAATAGTCTTTGGAATGTTTTTTAAGCGCAAGACTTAAAGATCCACCCATAAGTCCTAAACCAACTATACCGACTTTGATTTTAGCCATAAAATACCTACCTCATTTTTTGGAAGAGTATAGCATGATTTATCTGTTTCTTATGAGATTCTTATTGAAAAACAGATAGAATATTGGCAAATTACTCTAAGGCTTAACGATGATCAAAAAGACAGCACTCGTTCACATACTACTTTCTTGGATACTGATAGGTTCATTTCTTTCAGCTCAGAAAGTCACACAGATTAAATTTGAAGGACTTGCGCATCTTTCTCCGACAAGTGCAAAAGAGATTGCCGGCATCCGTGTGGGTGAAGAGATAAATGCTGGAAAGATCAATGATTCCATTAAAAACTTTTTTGCACAGGGATATTTTAAAGACGTATGGGTAGACCAACAGGGTGGGGTGCTTATTTATCATTTTAAAGAAAAACTCGCTATCGCAAATGTCGATATCAAAGGGTATGGATCAGGTGATGATGGTGTTAAGCTTCTGGAAGGTATAGGCCTTAAAAAAGGTGACCTCTATGATGAAAGACGTGTAAAGAAAGCCAAAAGAACACTGATCGCCAAGTTGGAAAGTCAAGGCTATTATGACACAGTGGTTGATGTGAGCACGACACCAATAGGTCAAAGCAGCTTAGCAATTGTGTTTGATGTAAACAAAGGTGAAAAGATCATTATCCAAGAACAAAACTTTGTAGGTGCTGAGGAGTTGGTTCAAAGTGATCTTGAATTAGAGCTGGCGAACAAAGAAAAAGATTTCCTTGGGTGGATGCCTTGGAGAAACAGTGGCGAAGCGACTGTGGATCAACTGGAATATGATGCCTATAGAGTCAAAGATGTGTATATGAGACATGGTTATTTGGATGCCTATGTTAGTAAACCGCTTATGAGAGTAGATTTTGGTTCTTATAAGGCAAAAGTAGATTATCAAGTGATCGAGGGTGTCCAATATCGTGTTGGAACCATAGGTATCACACAAGATGTCAAGGGACTTAAGACAGAAGACCTCAAAGATGAACTTATATTGAAAGAAGGCAAGATATTTAACATTAAGCGTATGCGAAAAGATATCAGTATCTTGGAAGAAGAAGTAGGTAACCTTGGTTATGCCTTTGTAAAAGTTTCCCCACAAATGCATAAAGATCCAGAAAAGAAGATCATTAACCTGAATTATGTGGTTCAGCCAGGAGAACCTGTGACGATCAATGATGTGATCATCTCCGGTAACGACACTACCAAAGACAGGGTTATCCGCCGTTATATCTATTTGGCACCTGGTGATACATTCAGTGCTAGAGACCTTAAAGATTCAAAGAATGCGTTGGGAAGAACAGGGTTCTTTGAAAAAGTCGATGTCGAGAGTCAGAGGATTGCAGCAGATAAGATCAATCTTCTTGTAAAAGTAAAAGAGACATCTACGGGTACGATCTCTGCAGGTGGTGGATACGGAAGTTATGAAGGTTTGATGTTCAATGCCTCTATCTCAGATAGAAACTTCTTTGGTTCAGGTATCAACACGACCTTAGGTTTTGAAATATCAAAAATATCAACAAATTACAATCTCTCTTTTGTCAATCCAAAGGTGTGGGACAGCATGTACAGTTTAGGACTCAGTTTGTATAAAAAAGAGTATGAGTATATTGACTACACACAAGATCAGTTAGGTGGATCCCTGTCGTTAGGTAGAGAATTCTATAGATATTTTCATGCGTCTGTAGGGATGGGATATGTCGATAACCAGTCAACGATCAATGACACAAATAACACACTGTTCAATGACTATTATTTTAATCTTTATAATGACCAGTATAAAAAGACTTCCTTTTTTGCAAGTGTAAGTTTTGATAACACGGATGATTTTTATACACCAAGAGAAGGTATGATCGCAGCGCTGAATCTTGAGTACGGACAATTGGATGGAGATGACTATAATGCAACTACCTATCCTGGTGGTTATGCAGATATCTTAAAGACAAGTGGAAAAGTTGGATTCTATTACGGACTGGAAGATTGGATCGATTATGATCTTATCTTACGTCTCAAAGGAAGAATAACAACGATAGCAAGTGATGAGGATAAGTATCTTCCTATTGCTGAAAAGCTCTTTTTAGGGGGTATAGGATCTGTGAGAGGATATAATCCTTACTCACTTTCCCCATTCAATATCGAAGGAGATCCGTACAGTGGCCTTGCAGGAGGTAAGCACAGAGCTTCTACAAGTGTTGAAGCAAGTATACCGCTCTCTGAAGCAGCAAAGATGAGATTGGCATTCTTCTATGATTACGGTATGATCGGTGAGGATAGTTTCAATGAGATCACAAGATCTTCAACCGGGGTGGTCGTAGAATGGCAGTCAGGATTTGGACCGATCAATCTCGTATTTTCTTATCCGATCGATGAGGAAGCATATGACAACACAGCGGTCTTTGAGTTCTCTATGGGGAGCAAGTTCTAGAGATAGACTCTTCACTGAGCAAGGATTAACCCTTGCTCTCTGCATATATTTAAATTCCCAACTTTTTATTTTTAGGTAATGTACTTTCGTCTTCTATAATGATGGCAAAGGGTATAGGCTTTTCTAAAGCTTTTACTTTCTCTTTTGCCAGATATAAGGGTTTATCTGATGTAATACGAAGCGTTTTGTTTTCATATTTAAATGTGAAGCAGGCACTGTTGGAAGCTTCTTGTAGAAGTACAGTAAGCGTATAGATAAAGCTTAACCAAATCAGTGTACTCTTTTCTGGAAGAAGCGGTTTATAGTGTCTAAAGAGAGGTTTGTTTAAAAGCTCCTTTTCGTTCATTCGCAATAGGAATGATATAAGAAGTATCTGTTCATGGGTAAAACCATGGTTTAACTCTTGCATAGCGATATAAAAGGCATGCTGATGTGATCTGTAGACAGTCAGTGTTTGTCCAATACTAGAGAGTTTTACTGCCCATAGAAGTTCTTTTTCATACTGTTTGTCATCATCAATATCTTGTTGCAGAACTGTATAAAGGTTTGAAGCCAGTTTGCGCTTTGTTTTCTGGTTTTTTTGTATATTGACCAAAGGTTGAAATCTATCCAATATAGAGACAACACTGGGATTCATACGGCTTGGAAATTTGAGGTTGTCCTTTTTGAGAAGTTGCTCCAAAAATACCCCCTCTCTTACACCGGCTCCACTTGAAATAACCGTTTCTGTACCTATATGAGAAAGTATTTCGTTGAAGATCAGTGTCCCTTCGCGTATCGTATCATAGCGGTTTTTTTTCAATCCAAACCGTTGAAGGTTTTTGGCGCTGGAGAGAGGGATAGCATCGAGGTAGGATTGATGTTCTTTCACATGATAGGAAAAAGCATGCAGTTTATCTAAAGGGTATGCCACTTGTTTCATAATAGCCTTAGAAAGCGTTCTTGCAGTTCCACCTATACCAATGGCCAGTGTATGTTTAAAATGCTCTGGAAGTTGCTCTAAGGCACGTTGTATGTATGCTTTGGCTTTTTCATTTATCTCTGAAGGGTTCACACCTTTGTCAAAAAAGAGTTCTTTGAGTCTTACGGTACCAAGATCAAGGGAGTAGGTATCAACGATAAGTCCATTTTCTATGAGTGTCATATCGGATGATCCCCCTCCGATGTCTATACTGATCCCCTCACTTATAGGCAGTAAATTGACTGCTGCGATACCACCATATTTTGCTTCTTTGTTGCCATCGATCACTTTGATGGAAAGTCCAAGTTCTTTTTTTATCCATTGGACGAACTCTTTTCCGTTTGGGGCATCTCTAAGCGCAGAAGTAGCGACACAAAGTGTTTTATTTGCCTCATATTTGTCTATGGTGTGAAGGAAAGATTTTAAAGTGAAGTAAGCTCTTTTGATACCAATGGGTTGAAGATAACCCTCTTTTTCATAGGCGCCTTCACCGATACGAACTTTGGATTTTTGTTCGCAGATAAGATGAAAGCCATAACGACTTGTTTTTTCAAAGATCACAAGTCTTGCTGAGTTTGAACCGATATCAATGATAGCAGTTCGTTTTGACATGGGACTAACTACTCTTCTTCTTGCAGTTTGTCATATTTGAATTTTAACTCTTCAACGTTCTCAACATTGTCAGGATCCGGAACAATACAGTCTACCGGACATACTGCGATACATTGAGGTTCGTCAAAATGACCTACACACTCTGTACATCTATCAGGATCGATAATATAAACCGGATCATTTTCTTCGATTGCCTCATTTGGACATTCTTCTCTACATGCATCACATGCGATACATTCGTCAGTTATTACTAATGCCATGGTTTCCTCTGTATATGTTATTTATACGAGTTATAACGGAACAAAGCTTATGCTTAAATTAAATTATCTGTGAATTTATAATAAAATTTTACTTTGGTAGTTTTTAGGTAAAAGAGGAGAGGAATTATGGTCTATTTTTTCTGCAATTCTGTATTGTATTCTGGCTATAAGGTCATAGATAAAATCCCGTAAGATCTTAAGTATGAATTTACCTATCTTTTCTTTGCGATTATAAGCCATATACCACTAAATGCACAAATCCAATCATAAAAAAGAATGGCTTTATGGGTAGGAGTAGCTGTCTTCATCCACGTAGGAAGAAAACGCTAAAGTGTGTTCATGAGAGGTTGACCTATGAGATCTTTTTAGGAAAGCAAAATCTGTAACCGCGTCTTCTGACCGTTTCAATGGTAGTAATGTCCAAAGGTTTATCCATCTTTTGACGGATCTGGTTGATAGCAACTTCAATTACATTAGGTGTGACCAGCTCCGGTTCTTCCCAGATAGCATCAAGCAGTTGCTCTTTAGAGACGATCTGGTCTTTATGCATGGCCAAATGCGTTAAGACCTCAAATGGTTTACCTTTGAGTTCTATCTCTTCACCCTCATAGATGATCTTCTCTTCTTCAGGATTAATGATAAGGTCTTCTATCTCGATTATGTTAGACACGCCAAATCGTAGTTTTGCTTCAATACGCACCAGTAAAATATCATAATCAAGAGGTTTTCTTATAAAATCATCGGCACCGGATCTCAGTGCTTTGATCTCACTCTCTTTGTCTTCACGTTCAGAAAGAACAATGACAGACGTTTTATGTGCTTCCGTTTTGATAGTAGAGATAATATCCAAATTCTTGTCACTGCCAGATGGCCATGCAAGCAGTACTAGATCGTAGTTTCTGATATCAAGATAGTATTTCGCATCACCAAGATTTTCAGCTACATCATTCTGATAACCTTCTTCTGTTAGCGTATCTGAAAGTGTCTTACTCTGTGTCACTTCATCTTCTATGATCAATATTCTCATAAGTGAACCTTTTTTATCTTTAAGATTTATTTAATATTATAACATAAAAAAAGTGCTTTTTAAAAAAAATTTAAAAATTCCAAGTTTTACTTAAGGAAACAGTACATTGAGGTAAGATATCGGGTTTAGAAATCTTGAGTGAAAGGGTTTGAAGTTCTGGGTAAGTCGTAGTGAGTACCTCTTTGAGTCCTAAAAGCGCATTTTCCAAAAGTTCATAGCGTTTTTCTTTGAGTTCATTTTGTATCAACAGTACCATATCTGCATAATCAATAAATTGATCATCGTTGTACTCATAAGAAGCTTGAAGATTGATAATCACACGTTGGGGTCTGTCCCGTTCAAAGTCCAGCAAACCAATGATCACATCAAAAGTAAGATCTTCTATATGAATGGTCATATTAGACTTTGCCTTCTTCTTTTTTAAAGAGCCTTACGATATTTGGAATATGTTTATAAAAAATGATAAATGCAATGATCCAAATAGGTGCATGAGAACCTATGCCAGGCACTTCAGGATAGAGTATATAAGATGCGATAATGAACGCTATGAGCCCGATAAGTGACGAGATTGATGAGATCTTTAATCCTTTTGCAGCACCAAACCAAACTACAATGGCAATAAGCGCAGGGATAGGCATCATAATGAGCAGTACACCAAAGCCGGTTGCCACACCTTTCCCACCTTCAAAAAACAAAAATGCCGAAAAACAGTGACCGACAACAGCAAGTACTGCAATGGTCCAGAGTACGCTTTCAGGGGCATCAAGCATCATAGCTACAAGTATCACAACCACACCTTTTATGGCATCCAAAAAGAGTGTGATCGCTCCTAATTTTTTTGCCAGTTTCGGGTCTTGTTCTTTTACCACACGTAGTACATTTGTCGCACCGATGTTACCACTACCGGCTTCTTTGATGTCAACGCCTGCAAACTTTTTAGCCAGCAAGTATCCAAAAGGGATCCCGGCTATAAGATATGCCGCAAGATAGAGTAAAATATTCTGATTTGTTAAAAAGTCCATGATTCGTCCACAATTAAAATTTATACTGCAATTTTAACCGAATTTTGATAAAATAGCCACAATAGTTAAGGATATATAATATGAGTATAGATTTTAAAGCTGAGATAAACAGACTAAAAAAAGAATTGGATGTCACGGTAGTGGCACACTATTATCAGCGTGATGAAGTATTTGAAATGGCTGATATCACAGGTGACAGTCTTGAGTTGGCACGTAGATGTCAGGCAGATACAAACCCTTGGGTTGTTTTTTGCGGCGTGGGGTTTATGGGCCAAAGCGTCAAGGTCATTGCTCCTGAAAAACGTGTGCTTATGCCAAAGATCGCATGTTGTGCTATGGCACGTATGATGGATGGTTCTTATTTTGATGAATCCGTACAGTATATGGTGGACAGAGGTATTGCAAAAGAAGATATCCTGCCTATTACCTATATCAATTCTGATGCTTCAGTCAAGGCAAAAGTAGGAAAAATGGGCGGACTCGTATGTACCTCTTCCAATGCCTATAAGATCATCGAAAAAGGCTTGGAGAGCGGGAAGAAGATCCTTTTTGTTCCGGACAGATGTCTAGGGCAGAACTTTGCGATACAGATGGGCTTGAAATCCTGTGTGATCGGTGTAGAAGAAGATGGGAAAGAGTGTGACCCTAAAGAAGCAGATATCATCTGTTTTAACGGTTTCTGTTCTGTACATCAACTCTTTACTGTAGATGACGTAGAGTTCTACCGAAACAAGTACCCGGGCATTAAAATAGCTGTACACCCCGAATGTGATCCAAGTGTCGTGCTTGCAGCAGATTTTTCAGGTTCTACCTCACAGCTTATCAAGTATGTCAATGACCTTGACCCAGAACAAAAAGTAGCCATAGGGACAGAGTACAATCTTGTCAATAGAATGAGAAAGGGTAATACCTATGTGCTCTCTTCCACAAAGCCGGAGTGTCCTACCATGAATGAAACGACTTTGGAAGATCTGTACAATACACTCAAGTCTATAGAGGACAATAAGCCTATCAATGAAATCGTAGTGGATCCTGATACGATCAAATATGCAAATGTGGCATTAGAACGTATGTTGGCGATAAAATAATGTTAAAAGAGACATTTTTAAAGGCTTTAGTGGATGAAGATGTAGGACGTGGAGACCTCTTCTCCCGTATCAGTACAGGGAAGTCCATACGGGCGTATATACTTGCCAAGAGTGATGGTATGCTTGCCGGACAGGAGTATGTTGAGACCTTAGCAAAGATGTATGATTTGACATTGGAGTGGAAAAAATCTGATGGCAGTCGTTTTCTAAAAGGTGAAAAACTTCTTTTTATCTCGGGAGACTCAAAAACCATTCTTTCTTTGGAACGTTCTATTTTGGATATGGTACTGCATGCAAGTTCTATTGCAACATTGACGGCTTCGTATGTCAATGCCATCAAAGATACGGGTGTGAAGTTGCTGGATACAAGAAAAACAAGACCGCTGCTTCGTGAGTTTGAGAAATATGCAGTACGCTGCGGCGGTGGCATCAATCACCGTATGGGGCTTGATGACTGCCTTATGCTCAAAGATACACATCTTCAGACCATAGAGGATCTGGATGCTTTTATGAAAGAGGTACGACAAAAAATACCTTTTACTTCCAAAGTAGAAATAGAGTGTGAAAGTTTGGAAATGGCAAAAAAAGCAATGCAATCCGGTGCAGATATCGTGATGTGCGACAATATGTCTATAGAAGAGACCACGAGAGTCGTTGCATACAGAAATGAAAACTATCCGCATATTTTACTCGAAGCCAGTGGTAATGTGACACTGGATACGATCAAAAAGATCGCCGGTACGGGAGTCGATGCCATTAGTTCGGGAGCTATTATTCATCAGGCAAATTGGATCGATCTTTCTATGAAGGTAGAGGCGTAACACTCTGTTAACACAATTGATATATAATTTAGATCGTGTTACTCAAAAAATGAAAGAATAAAATGATGATTGAGAGTCTTCCCTATGATGAAGTCAGAAATAAGATAGAAGATGCTGGTTCTATTACGATACTTTCCCATCTGAATCCTGATGCAGATACTTTGGGGACGGCTTTAGGACTCTATGCACTCTTAAGTACAGATAAAAGGTTAAAAGTTGAAATAGTGAATGCTTCAACTGAGTTACCCCTATATCTTGATTTTTTACCAAACTTTAAAAAGATCAAGCATCATATCGATTATGCGGACAGTGTGATAGTCTCTTGTGACTGCGGGAGTGTGGATAGACTGGGATTTGATCTAGAGGGTAGAGATATTATCAACATCGATCACCATCAGAGTAATACACGTTATGGAAGTATCAACGTGGTGATAGCAGAATATGCCTCTGCGTCCCAGGTGGCATATGCATTGTTTAAAGCACTTTATCCTATAAAGGCTGATGCAGCAACCTGTTTTTACACAGCACTGCTCTCTGATACAAGATTCTTTACAACCTCTTCAGTCAATGAAGAAGTGTTTACCGTAGCAAAAGAGCTTGTTCAAGCAGGTGCTTTGCCTGATGAAATTGCCCGTCACTTTACCCAGAGACGGCCATTGAGTTCATTGCGCATTTTGCAAAGAGCTTTAACGTCTTTATCTTTATATCATGACGCGGAGATTGCTACCCTCATGGTAACCAAAGAAGATATAAGTGCATCAGGTGCAACGGTACCGGATATGGAAGGTGTTGTAGATTATGCCAGATCTTTAGCGACAGTTGAGATAGCGATATTTGCGATGGAGTTGGAGTATGGTATCCGTATCTCTTTACGCAGTAAAAAAGTAGATGTCTCCAAAGTGGCTATGGCTTTTGGGGGCGGTGGGCATAAAGTGGCTGCAGGTTTTACCCTAGGTGATAAGGGAGCGCAATGCGGATTACAAGAAAGTATAGATACAATTTTAGCAAAGATAGAAGAATTAGGATTATTGGATGAGAAATAGAAGTGTTAAAAAAGGCGGAACAAAAATAGTAGGCGGATTATTTTTAGTGGTATTAGTGGGTTTACTTGCTGGAGCGGGGTATGTGTATACGGCACCGGAATTTGAAAGAGAAGTCCCCAAAGTCTACAGTGAACAAAATGTGTTTTGGAACCGAAAGGATCCATTGAAAGTGCAACTCACTGATAATGAAGGATTAAAAAGTTTTCAACTGATCTTGAGTGACGGGAAAAACAGTCTTATTGTTGGGGAGGGAACCTTTGAAGGAAAACCAAAAGAGCAAACGCTTCTGGTGAACTATCCTCAAAGTAAAACGCTGGATACAAAAGCAAGCAAACTAAAATTAAAAGTGTTGGTCAATGATAGCAGTCTCTGGAACTTTGCTAAGGGGAACAAGAGTGAAAAAGTGATCGACATCAATGTTGATTTTAAAAGACCCAATGTAAATATACTTGCAAACTCTTACAGCATTACGCAAGGCGGAAGTGCTTTGGTGGTATTTCAAGCAGAAGATGAAAACCTTGACATGCTTTATGTAAAAGCTGGAGAAGAAAAATTCAAAGCCCAACCGTATAAAAAAGAAGGATACTATGCAGCGCTTATCGCATGGCCATTTACGCAAAAAGAGTTTAAAGCTGAGGTCGTAGCGATAGACGCTGCCAAAAATACGCGTGCTGCAGACATCCCTTTCTATGTCAAAAATCATGAGTATAAAGTTTCATGGATCAAAGCAAAAGATAAATTCATCGATGGAAAGATCACAGATCTCGCATCAAGTGACCCTGAATATGCCCATATCGATGATAGACTTGAAAAGTTAAAAGCGATCAATGAAACCATGCGTTTGAAAAACGAAGCCTTGATCCACTCCTTAAGCAAAGAGGTCTCTTCTGATGTGTTGGAAAGTTGGAAAATAGAAAAGTTCTACCCGCTTAGAAATGGACAAAAGGTTGCGAGCTATGGTGATGAAAGACATTACTACTATGGAGACAAAGAGAATGAAGTGTCTCATTCCTATCATGTAGGGTATGATCTTGCAAGTACAAAAATGGCAACGATTAAAACTTCAAATGCCGGTAAAGTAGTATTTGCCAATGAAAATGGGATCTATGGAAATATGCCTATGATCGATCATGGATTGGGCCTTTATTCACTCTATGGACACTGTTCTCAACTGTTGGTCAATGAAGGCGATGAAGTAAATGCAGGAGATGACATAGCAAAAACCGGTGTTTCAGGTTTGGCATTGGGTGATCACCTGCATTTTGGTCTTTTGGTTCAAGGTGTGGAGGTCAGACCGGTAGAATGGTTTGATCAAGAGTGGATCAGAAAAAATGTGGATAATGTATTTAAGGCTGCGGATAAGATCATTCAAGGTAAATAGTTTAAAAAGTATACACAGCAAAAGTGTATACTTTGCAATAATTATTATATTATACTATAATACGACCAATAAAAAATGAGAAAGGAGGAAATCATGCAACAAAGAACACTGAAAAAACCTGTTGAAGTTGTGGGTATAGGGCTGCATAAAGGTGAGCCGATCAAGTTAAGACTTGAACCGCTTGATGTAGATGCCGGTATTATGTTTTATCGTGAAGATCTAGCGATGAGAATACCACTTTCTCCTGACTCGGTCATAGATACACGTATGGCTACGGTCATAGGGAATGATAAAGGGTATATCTCTACGATCGAGCACTTTCTCTCTTCTGTCTATGCGTATGGTATAGACAATATGCGTGTGATCGTGGATGGAAATGAGATGCCGATCATGGATGGTTCATCCATCTCTTTTTGTCTTTTGTTGGAAGAAGCCGGTATTCAGGAACAGGATGCTCCAAAGAAAATTATCCGTGTGAAGCAGCCTGT
>Ga0210119_1000004_pt1 | contig 49209 bp, 46 predicted proteins | sample China_Bullhead_C_2_FD_184859 | JGI IMG/M metagenome (GOLD analysis project Ga0210119, IMG submission 184859) | Wetland microbial communities from San Francisco Bay, California, USA, that impact long-term carbon sequestration -... | ecosystem: Environmental > Aquatic > Marine > Wetlands ... | reverse complement strand
CGTCGTGCACAAGCTCACGCACGCCGGCAGGTGTCATGCCGACACGAAATTCGAGTGTTTTTATTTCTTTTGGTATCCCGACCTTCATGAGCTCTCTCCCGTTTCTCATGATCCAGTTGACACATTACCCGCGGTTTTGCGCTATGTGCTTGCTATTTCAGTGACAAGAACGGGTAATTGTGGCATTTTCTGCGACTTATTCGCCTATTTCAGCAATTTTATGTTGCCCATATGGATCGTTTTGACAGATTAATTCTCGAGGCACTGCAGCGCGACGGCCGCATTAGTAATAAGCAGCTCGCCCAGCAGGTCCATCTATCCGAGTCCGCCTGCCTGCGGCGCGTTCGCGCGCTCGAGGACAGCGGCTACATCGACCGCTACGCGGCGCTCGTCAACCAGGCGCGCGCCGGCCTGTCCGGCAACATCTTCGTGCACATCGGCCTGCACCGCGATGGCCTTGCCCCCTGCCTCAATGATGCTGCTCTTGAGCGCCTCAGCCTTGTCTTTTGACTGCAGATAATTGATGACAACGGCTGCATCGTGGTCAGCCAGGTCCCGGGCGGTCGCCGCCCCTATTCCCCTGCTTGCCCCGGTGACCAGGGCGACTTTTCCCTGCAGATCAATACACATGATAAACCTCCTTTATCAAATGCAGAATTAAAAATGTAGAATGCAGAATTATTTTTCATTCTACATTTTTAATTTGCCTGGTTTTTCCGGCATCGGCATTTTTTCGGGTTCGCAGAGCAGGGCGGAGTTGATCGCTGCCTTGCCGCAGTTGGTGCAGCGGTAGCGGTCGTTGTTTACCCTGTTTTTGCAGAGCTTGGCCTTTGGTAAATCTTTGGAGCCGCACCAGTCGACTTTTTTCAGCTTGCCCTGGGGGTTGCATATATTGCCAGCGTAAAGTGAGACTACCCCGCAGTTGCCACAGAAAAATGCCGGAGTCTCCTTTGGCAGGGGCACATGTTTATTGATCTTTGTTTTTAGCATAGGTTTCTTTCCTTGTAGTTTTTTTACTGCAGGCTCTTACAGAATATTTTATGACCCCATGCGGGGGCCTTTAGTAGGATGTTTAAATAATTCGGTTGCAGTACGTGGTCTAGGCAGACAAAATTGCCGGTTATTATCAGCATGCAAAACTGCTGATGAATGACAAACAGCGCAACAACAGGGCGCCCCAAAGGAGGCAAGTGTTTATGTAATTCCCGGGCCTCTTGAACCATGGAACCCAGGCTTTTTACTCTGACTTCTGCAGTTCAAGTTTGTCCCATTCCGGCACGGTTATCTCGTCAATTTCACCGCCGAGGTACTGGATTTTCACCACGCACTTGACATCATCCACTTCGATGATAGTGAAATTTCTGCCCAGGTCAAAACGATAGTACCATTTTCCCTGTTCCGGTTCTATTTTTCCTGCCATTTCAATCCCCTATCTTTTATTTATATTCAGTATGCTGACAGTACAATCTTTTTATTTTCTGAAGCGGCTCATGGCCTGGTCATAGGCCCTGTCCATTTCCTCCATGGCGCTGTCCAGACCTTTTTTGAGGTCTTCATAAGCCTCGTTGCCTGCTGCCTGCAGTTCTCGAAATTTTTCGCCAATTTCAACCTTTTTCCTGCTGAGCTCTTCGATCTCTGCAGCCAAATCGGCCTTTGCCTGTTCATTCATCATAACCAGTTCTGCTTCGAGTTCCACAAGTTTCTGATTGTATTGTGCCATCTTCTCCTGGATTTTTTCCTGGTACAGGGTTCTCTGCTCCTTGGTATAATCCAAGGTGGTATTTGCCAGGTCCCTTGCCTCTTTCTTGATGTCTGCCGGGGTCGTTGCCAGGTTTTCCACCTTTGCCCTTTCAGGTGTGGTTTTTTCCGTGCCAGGTTTTTGTTCGCTGCACGCTGTCATGAAAAAACAGAGTGCTGCCAATGCTATGATGGTCGTGAATCGGTCACGTTTCATGAGCGGTGCTCCTTAACAGGCATTTATTTGTTTGACGATAAAAACTTAATATTTTGATTCTAATGTATTCTTGTCTCTGTATCAATCAGGGTTTTTAAAATGTAGAATGAAGTATATGAGTGCCTGCCAGTCAAGCATCAGATCAAAATAGTCCCAGTTTACTCTATGCCAGCAATGCTGCGTTCTGAAGGAGTCAATTATAAACAGTTTCAGGTTATTTATCCTGCTCTCCTGTTTATGATGTTGTAGATATTGACAAAAATATAATTACGCGTCAATATAGATAATGCCTATCTTTTCTAAAAAATCAATTTATAAAATCTATAACATGAGTTAATATTATCATGACAATTTTCAGTATCATCGGTCTGGCCAGCCTTATTTCCGGTTTTATTTCCGGTTTGCTGGGCATAGGCGGCGGCATAATCATGGCACCAATCCTGATTTTTCTACCGGTCTGGGTCGGGCTCCAGCCGCTGTCAATGAAGGTCGTGGCAGGTCTTACCATCACACAGGGCCTCGTTGCCTGCCTGTTTGGTGCGTTTTATCATAAGAAGTTTAACTTTGTGTCCGGACGGCTGTTCTGGCACATGGGCCTACCAATATTTCTGCTGTCCTTCCTGGGGGGGTATTTATCCCACTTTGTCTCCAATATCCTGCTGCTGATTCTTTTTGCCACTCTGGCGCTGGCCGCATCCTTCCTTATTATGATCCCGGTCAGGGGAGACTCTGAAAATCCGGATGTCAGCACCCTGGCGTTTAAGAAATCAAGGGCTGTCATAGCAGCGGCCGGGGTCGGTCTGCTGGGCGGCATGGTGGGCCAGGGCGGCTCATTTATCCTGATACCGCTGATGACTTCCTATGTCCAGGTACCGACCAGGATTGCCATCGGCAGCAACCTGGCAATTGTCACCCTGGCATCAGCCGCCGGTTTTCTGGGCAAGGCCATGAGCGGGCAGATCGAGTGGCAGTTCACCATACCGATCCTGATCGCGACAATTCCCGCAACGTTTATCGGCAGCCTGGCAAGCAAGAGGGTCAGTTTTATCTATCTCAAGCGGATCCTTGCAGTTCTTATCGCAATTGCTGCTGTGAGAATATGGTTTTCGGTCCTGTGGCCCTAAGGCCGGTTGCAACAGTTATTTCATTCTTTAATTCTGGGGAAAGTCACATGGTAGAGAGAAATTTCCGTTTTCATACTGCTATATCTATTGACACGTGAATCGTTCCCAAAAGGTTGCCATGTCGACTGGCAATCTTTATTCAGCTTTCCTCTGTGAAAAGTTAAGATGTTGGCAAGTTATATGTAGTTTAGCCACATCCCTTCCTATCGATACATTGTAGTATCTTTCTTTTTTCGAAATGTGTTGTTTTGGTGATTATCCCTGTTAAATCTCTTTTTTTATCTAGTACCAAGGTACAATTGAAAGTCACTACTAAATCATTAAAATATTAAAGAAGTGATGGGAGAAAAAGTTAAGATGCCCATTGGATATATTGAGTCAGGTTTTGTATGACAAAACCATAGATGATAGCAAGCATATTAAATATAACGTTATGAAAACCATACTTTATTTTTTGATTATTATTTTAAGCCTATTTCCTAGTTTTTCGTTTAGCGGAGAGGGATCTTGTGTGCAGGGAGATTGCATAAATGGGCAAGGGAGAAAAATATATTCAGATGGTAAAATACACGATGGATATTGGGTTGAAGGCCAATACGTAGGCAAAGGACAAACGGTAGATTATTTAGTAAAGCAGAAAGAGATTCCTGAGAAAATGAATAACATTGAGACATTAATAGATAAATATGGCGAAAAGTGTAAACAATATTGTAAAGTTAATGAAGACGAATACAACAAATACTGTTATGAGGCATGTTTGACTTTTCCTGCAATAGATGAATTATAGAAATAAAGAGAGATGGTTCGGTATCATACTGATTTTCTCATGTTGCTTCAATTCTTGGCGTGGCTTTACAAAAAAATGCCTCACAAGCCTAAAAATATTGTTTTCGTTTGGTTGGAGAAGGTTTCTTTGCTTTGAAATGCATAGTTGCTTGAGAAGTTATGAAAAACAAATAACGGCACTATAGCAGATAATAACTGGTTATTTTATATTTTGCGGTTCTGACCCTGCTAAGCCAAACTCAATATGTGGCAAGTTCCTACCTTTTTTAATGTTATTACTCGATTAAACCTTCCTGCTATCAATCATCACCCGTGAATCATTCTTGACCATCTGCGGTCTGATCGGCCACCAGATCATAACTCCATACATGATGCGGATATTCTGTTTTTTATTGATCTAAATGCATCAATTTCATAGAACCTGCATAGAACAGAAAGAAAAAGGGACCCAGCCTTATAAGCTGAATCCCTTTCTATAACTGGTACGCCTGGCAGGATTCGAACCTGCGACCTACGGATTAGAAGTCCGTTGCTCTATCCAGCTGAGCTACAGGCGCACTATGGTTTGCGGTCTATTTTTTAGTGTCCGTATTGTCACCAAATTTGGCTGCGGGAGCCTGCAAACAAGATTAATATTTCTTCTGAAAAAAGCTTTTAGCTTTCATATAAAACTTTTTTATTTTGTAATAGCTTTTATAATTAGAAGTTTGTTCAGAATGTAGTGCATGAACATACCTGGAATACTCTTCACAGGTCATATTCTTTTGTATTTTGTTTAGGTTAATAATTCCCGGAGGGAAATTATTCTTTAAAAGAAATCTGGTGACAACACTCTGCTTTATATCCAGCATAGTGTTTTCTAGATTATCCAAACTTGTCTTCAACGTTAACTACCTCACATCAAATTTATAGAAATAGTCTTCAACGATCTTTTTCATTCTCTTATATTTTACCTTAGAGGTTGGGGCTGTATTGTCTATAATCTTAACATAATGTCTACACTCTTTCTCCTTGCTCCAATTTAAAATTGGCTCAGCATTTTTTCCAAAATCTGACAATGACATTGAGTTAGAAGGTAGCGCTTTGGCATTTGGAATAAATTCAATATCGTCATTGCGGTGGGATGGCCAGATACCCTCCACAGTTAAGTCGTTTTCATTTAAGGTAACCGCGTAAATAAACTCTTGTCTGCCTTCGCTATCTGACCAACAAGCGGGCCAGTCATTTCCACATCTTCTTCGCAGATTTTTCTCTCTACTTTTTGCTTCATTTACGGCCAGCTCACAATCACCCAATTTCTCAAATTCTTTTAATTTAGATTCCAATTGTGATTTGTTTTGTTTAAGTTCTTTTATCTCAGAAAGAAGTTCTTCATTATCAAACAAACGCGTGAAGCTCATATCCCCTTCATGAAATTGATTCATAAATTCTTCGCACTTTTTCACTGAAGACTCTTGGAGGGTTAATTTTTTGAACAAATCATCATTGTTTTTACTTAATTCATCTATTGTTTTTCGTTGCAATTCTGTTTGAGTTAGTGAATTTATATAATTTTTATTCGCTTCTTCTAATCTCTGCGAAAGTTCTTCATTCGTTTTATTAACTGTATCTACATTTTTCGTTAAACTAAATACTTTCCTCGAAAATAATAAAATAAATATCAAAAAAATTATAAATGTAAGTTCGGTTAATGTTACATTTAAAAGGAATTTATCTTTTTGTGGCAACTTATCCATAAATTTATATTTTCTTTATTTCAGAACTTATGTAGTTGGCTGCATCCAGCAGTTGAGAATATATAGTAGTGAAACTTTTTCTGGCATTTTCTAATTCGTTTTCCAATGATTTTTTATGATTAGTTATAATTTGAAGATCTTGATTATAACTTTGTCCAAGATCACTTAATATGGTCTTTAACTTAATAATTTGGTCATTAAAGGTTTCTAATTGTGTTTTTGCCGTACCAATATTTTCATTCAAGCTTACAAAATCTCTCCCTGTTTCAGTAATTGCTGCAAGCCTCTTATTTATTGAATCTACAATATCTTTATAACTACCCATAACTTGATTAATGCTCTGAAAGTCATTGTCCAATTTAGAAAGGGGTAAAATCTTTTTATTTAAGCCATCTAAGTTATTAGTAAGATCACTTAATTGATTATTAATTGAACCGCTATCAATGTTAATATTTGTGGCTTGTTCAATTTTGCTATTGAGAGAATCAAAGCTAGCTATTGTCGAACCAATATTTTCATTCAATAGATCGAAATCAGTACTCACCTTGTTTATGTTTGATATTTTTCTATTAACTGAGGTTATGATGGCTTCATAGTTGCTTATGACTTTGTTAATATTTTCGAAATCAATCTCCAAATTAACCAATGGTGCTATTTTCTTGTTTAGCTCACCCAGGTTGCCGGTTAAATTAAAAAGTTGGGTGTTTATTAAATTACCGTCTATGTCAATATCTGCTACCTTATTTAGTTGGGTAATTAGCGAACTTAATCCTTGGGAGGTTTCTTGTGACCTGGTCGAAATAATATCAAATTTTTCTATAAGGGTTGTTGAGCTTTCCAGCAGTTTTTCTTGAACGGTAATTTTCTTTTTAAAGTTGTTATTTACCGCAGATAAACTTTTTCCCAAATTTTTTATTGGCTCACTCAGATTAGATATAAAAATTTCATCTGGGAATATTATTGTATTAACTTTATTTCTGAATTCCTCACAGGTGTTGTCCAAGGATGATATCAGCTCTTCAACTCCTTCATTAAGCATATTGTAAGTTGTTTTAATATTGTCATATAAAACGACATTAGATCTTTCGATAGTGTTACTTAATTTTCCGACAAGATCTTTATTAAATTCCAATAATGCTTCGGATGATTTATCAATATTGTCAAGGGTGCTATCTACTACTTTTTTTCCTGTGTTAGTCAGCTCATTTATATATATATCTACATTAGTTCGTGCTCTATCAATTGTATCAATATACGCATCAATTGCCTCTGTTAGTGCATCCTCGGCTCTTTTTTGGCTATCTTCAGCTGTATCATGAAAATTTGACAAATATACTTTATAACCCAAACCTATGATCGTTGTGAATAATGCTAAAGCAAAATTCCAAATCAATGTACTGGAATTATAATCTTCCTTAATTGAGAATAAAGAAACTGTTAGGGCAATTAGAGTAAAAAGAAAACCGAGGTAATAGCAGCTATCGGCAAATTGTCCAGTAACAATTTTACCGCGATAGATATATCTGCCAAAAGCAATGTAGAGGATCATGAAAACTATTGGCCCCATAAAGCCTATAGAATAAAAACCTGAATATGATCCTAAAATTACAAAAACTGTTCCAACTATTAATGTTGCTACAAAAACTTTTCTGAGTGAAAATTCTGGTGAATGACCAGACAAAAAGATTTTCTTCGCATTATCAAATGGGCTTCCCATAGTAGTAATTATCCCTCTACAGCAATTGCTTCAACAAGACGCGCACCCTGTTCTCTAAAATAAGGTTCCCAGAAACTCCTTATTAGTGTTTTATTTTGTAGTTTTTCAAAACCACTACGATAGATAAGAAGTATAATCACCTCCACATTATCCATATTTGTTTTTATGTGTTGGTAATAAGGGCTTGCCTTGAGATCGGAAATACCGGGGTTTTGTTTGTACAAACTAAAGCCCTCAGTATGATGTAACATATCGGAGATAATATATAATCTTTTAGGGGTATCTTTAGTGTTTTCCGGAAATCCATTAATACTGGCGCCTTGAATCATTTCGAATATTGGAGAAACGTTAGATTCACCACCAGTTACAATTTCATCAAAAGTTTTAGATAATGGTTTGTTAAATTTTTCCTCCCACCTTTTTAATACGATGCCCTCATTTTCAGTAAATTGACTTTTGATCTGGTTGCCAGGGTTACATAGAGTTAGCTTGGGTTTTATATTATTAACTGATTCATTATTAACTGCAAAAATTGTTATTTTCTCATATTCCAAAAGATTTAATTTTAAATTCTCAAAGTACTTATTAAGAGACTCTTTTTGTATATGATTAATGTTATTTGTTACATCAACTAAGATAGAAGTATATCGGCTTATTTCCTCCTCAGACGGGCAAAGAGTTGTTTTATCAATTGAAACTCTTGAGCTTCTCACTTTATAGTTGTAATACCCTATAAATCCTCCCGCGATGATTATTACCACTAGAATGATGGCACCAATTATATTTTTTTTGAATACAATCTTATCGTCGTCAAAAAAATCAGCCATTTATCGTTCCTCAAAATTTCGAAAATACATATCGATCTTTTCAAATTCACCAAAACAATTTCTATATATTTCCTGAAGATTATTACCCGTGATTCCATATAAGGTTTTTAGTTTTACCATTTGATCCTTAAAATTAGATTGGATGTCTTTGTCTTTTTCCAACTCATCTTCTGCTATTAGTTCTGTTTTGGGAGGCATTGAAAAATTACCATCAAAATATTGGGGTGGTGGAGTTTTTCTTGAGGCTTTATTAGCATGTTGATAGTGTTTTAGGACAACATCGCAAACCCCTTCTAAATGTCGATAATGTTCTTCATACAAATTTATCAATTTGTTTTTGTTAGATAGCAGAATATTTAGGTGGGTGTAATCTTTTTGGGAGTTTTCGTATAAATCTTGAAGCTCTTTTAAGGACTGATTTTTCAGGTTATGCAAACTTTTTACGATGTTGAAACAGCACTGGTGATATTTCTTTTCGGCTTCTTTATACCTGCGATAAATTCTGCCATAACCAGGATACTTATCATCAAACTTGTATCCATCAATCAATGCAACAATCGAAATAATTAATCCAATAAAAAATAGAATAAACGAGTCAAAATCTTTTAAGAAAAAAGGTGTTTCCATAAAAGCAGAAATAGCTCTAAAGTTGGCCCCCTCAAAAGACAACGACAGTTCATCTCTATAATGAGCAACAAATAGGTTGAAACTAATGGCAATTAATAAATAGGTAGGGATACTGATTATTCCTAAATATTTTTTAGTTTTATTTACCGAATTCATATTGGGCACTGCTAAATAGCCCCAAAAAAAAGCAAAAGCGACATTGGCTGAGGCTACTATCAGGGCCTGTGTGTACCCCCCAAGAAAACCAAATTCGTTTCCTTTGGCAAAGAAGTAGCCATTTCCGATAGACTCTATGAAAGCTATTGCCACCAATATTGTAATACTTAAAAATTTAGACTCTGGATAATCTGGTAAACTTGAAAGATCGTTAGCACTTTGGAATTCTTTTAGGTCATGGGATAATTGATCTCTTGTTTCTTTGATGGTTATCAATCGATTATTAAACTCGTTTATTAAACTTGCTGCTTGCTTTTTTATTTTCTCAGGTAAATTTTCAATATTCTGAAAATCAGGATTAATGTCAATTTTTGATACTCTGATATTAAGACCTTCAGTTTTTTCTTTTGCCTTCCTATAAGACTCACTTAATTCATCTTTAAACTTTAAAATAATTTTACTTTCATTGGCGTCATATGAAGTTGCGTTAGTCGGGGGCAATTCCTTTTCGCCGGCTTCTATTCCAAGCCGGTCAATATTTTCATTTTTTATGACTTTATCGACATCTATTTTCGAAAATATTTCGGCACCACCACGGGGAGTGGGGTCCAATTTAAAAATATTTTTCAGCCAATTCATTATGCCGCCAGCCTCCCCCTATTCTGATTGAAAGTTAATTTATACAACCAGAACATTTTTAACAGATTTTCATAGCTGAAGCTATGCCCTCTTTTATAATTTTGTTCTTTATTTGTACATCTCATGGGAACACTGCAACATATTGCAGGTGGGTGTGGAGTTAGTTTGTCTTCGCTATTTTGTTATTAATCGCTGCATTATCTGATCACATAGATTTCAAAAGAAAGTGGTTGTGCAGCAAATGTGATGAAAAGTTTATTCCCACTTCACGTAAGTATAAAAAAATGTTTGAAAATGAGGGGTAGCATAGTCTGGGTTTTAAAAAAATAACATTAATTTTCTTATACTGTTGGTTATAGTACAGACTACTATCTATGTAATTTCATAATCGGATTACACGTATAGGACCATTGTTTCCTCTACACGGGGGCCGTCATTTTGGGCGGCCCCACTCTCCTTTCGGCAGTCACTACCCTAACTGCCTTTTTTTTGGGCATTTTTTCGGGCTATTCTGGTATAAATAGCTAAAACTAGCCAAAAAGAGGATAACCATGAAACTTATATTGAGAATAGTGACAGTATTTCTTGTAATAGGACTTGTTTCTGCCTTCCTGACTCAAGAGGGATTTGCTGAGATGAGTGAAAACGAATTCGCTAATATGATCAAGAATATCGTCAAGCATGCTGAACAAGGGAATGCCAATGCCCAAAATCTCGTTGGTGAAATGTATTTTTTGGGTAAGGGAGTAAAACAGGATTATCAAGAAGCCGCCAAATGGTACCGCAAGGCAGCTGAGCAAGGGGATGCCAATGCCCAATATAACCTTGGTTTTATGTATAAAAATGGTCAAGGAGTAAAACAGGATTATCAAGAAGCCGCCAAATGGTACCGCAAGGCCGCCAAATGGTACCGCAAGGCAGCTGATCAAGGGCGTGCCAATGCCCAATATAACCTTGGTTTGCTGTATAAAAAAGGTCAAGGAGTAAAACAGGATTATCAAGAAGCCGCCAAATGGTACCGCAAGGCAGCTGAGCAAGGGGATGCCAATGCCCAAAATCTTCTTGGTGAAATGTATTCTTATGTTGAGGGAGTAAAACAGGATTATCAAGAAGCCGCCAAATGGTACCGCAAGGCAGCTGAGCAAGGGGATGCCAATGCCCAATATAACCTTGGTTTTATGTATGAAAATGGGCAAGGTGTAATACAGGATAGAAAAGAGGCAGCCAAGTGGTATAGGATGGCAGCCGAGGCAGGGTATGCCTATGCTCAAAATAACCTTGGTTTACTGTATGAAAATGGTCAAGAAGTCCTTAAGGACGATATAATGGCTTATGCATTATTTAATCTTGCAGCAGTCCAAGGAAGTAAAGAAGCTAGAAATAATCGGGCCCTTTTAAAGACACAAATGAGCCAGAATCAAATTGCTGAGGCCCAAAGACTCTCAAGACAATTACTGGCAAAAATTGAATCTACTAACAATGATACCGCAACTGAACCTGACTATATAATTCAGGAGAGCAATCAAATTAAAAGCATGGGAACAGGTTTTGTAATTAACACTGATGCTCACATAGTCACGAATCATCATGTCATTAGCGACTGTAAAAGAATAGAAATAATTAATAGTAAGATAAACAGCACTGCAAAAGTCTTATTTTCAGATGAAATTAATGATTTGGCAATAATTAAATCAAATAGCCCAGTTAATAGTTATGCTTTTTTAAGAGGTGGCAGAGGAATAAGAGTTGGTGAGGATATAACCACTGTGGGGTATCCACTGGGTACAATTTTAGGTGAATCTGTTAAAGTTACAACTGGCAACATAAGCGCTTTAACAGGCTTTGATAATGATACAACCATCATGCAAATAACAGCACCGATTCAACTAGGCAATTCAGGTGGTCCAGTTTTAGATATGAGTGGAAATGTAGTTGGTATTGTTTCATCAAAAATTAATGAATTGGGGGTGGAAAAGGCAACAGGTGTACTTCTCCAAAACATAAACTTTGCTATTAAGTCGCAGACCTTGCAGATCTTCTTAGATGCTCACCAAATTGACTATAAGATGAAAAACGCTGATACTAAGTTAGAAACAGCGGATATAGCAGAAGCAGCACAAGAATATACAATTCGGGTTACTTGTTATGAGTAAACTTTATAAATTAGAAGATGAATAACGAGTCCATTTCAAGATGGTGGCAAGAAATTTGGGCTCAGTAACATTATGTAATCGAGTGAAAAATGGGCATTCAATGATAACCACAAAAAATTATACTCAAAAAGAATTTGCTTATTATTTTGCTTCACAGGCCACCGCATCGATAGTATATTTTGAAGGTGGAAATATTTTAAGAATCGGATTGGATTCTAAAAACGCCGGAAGAGCCCTATGACCATAATTGAAGAAATATTTGCAAGTAATGTATAAAATTATTAAAAAGACCTTGCGCTTAATAAATATTAATTTAGGAGGAAATATGGACTTCAAAAGTTTTTTAATCGGGTTTTTACTTGCTGTGGTAGTGTTTTTAATGGTTGGTGCTGGTGGTGGAAACGAGTCATCTAAATATCAAATTAGAGATGAGAGTAATTCTACTAGTGCTACAATAATTGATACACAAACAGGAATAGCTAAAAAGATTCAGAAAGGCAGAGTAGTGGAAACTTACAATTTTAACGCCGAATGAGCTGCGCAGCGCTGATATTACGCTGAGCCATTCTCACAGTGGCGTGCTGAGACAGTTCCATTATTCTTCCTCCATATCGTCTTCCTGTCGTGCTTCCTGGAGAAAACGACTCATGCGGTCGAATTCTTCCAGGCCAAGCCTGTTATGTTCTTTAATATCTTCTCCAGAATATGTTTTCTGCATCTCGATTTCCCTCATATCCTGGTATACGCCCCTGTTTATCTGGGCGCTTGTGGTCTTTGATGCTTTTCGGCTGAACTCTAGCCGGAAAACCTTGAATTTTTTAATCACTGGTTTTTTTTCTCTCGAACCCGCATGGGTGTACTTGGAATAGACTCCACCGTGTAAGAATATTTCTTCCTTCGCCAGTTTTTCAATGTTATCAGCTATCAGGCCGAGCCTGTTTATTTTGGCTGTCTCGCCCTGCAATCCGTCATCAGTGTACATCGGGTGGTCCCTGTCCCAGTCAAGGCCAAGGTATTTACGGCAGCTGTAAATGGTGGAAGCTATTAACTCCGCAATGTTAGAATTTACATTACATAATACCTCCCATTCTAATTCCCTTATTTGTATATCTTCCTTGTATTTTTTTTCGTAGTGCTGCTTTTCACTGGGGTAAAGGAAATATTTTTCCGGCAGCATTTCTCTGTCTTCCTCATGGAGAAGGTAATTTTTTGTCAGGCTGGTTAGGTCGCTAGAAAGGTTTATTCTAGACAGCCTGGTAATAAATGGATAAATTTCTTTTGGTATATGGGCGGGCAGATCATTTGCAATCTGCTCCAAATCAACTTCAAGTGCACCTGCAATATTGCGTAATGTTGTAATTTTCATTTTATGGCTGTTTTCTGCCCTCTTAATAGTTCTTGTTAAGCAACCGGCCCTTCTGGCAAGATCTACAATTTTCAGGTTCTTCTTTTTCCTTAATGCCTGAATTTCTCTTCCGTTTGCCTTATAGGATGTTTTCAATGAAAGTTCCTCCTTGTCTCATTGATATGCTGGTTGTCAATTGGATGCCCCTTTCCGTGACAATAAACCAAGTGGAAATTTTGTCAAACGGCAGAGTGGGACAATTAGAAAATTTTATAAACAAATAGATGACAGAAAGTCGACAGAAATTTTAAAAACAGGAAAGTAAAAATAAAAAAACCTAAAACATATTAATATCAAGTAGTTGATGTTTTCATGGTGATATGGACAAAAAAGGCATCTTTTTTTTAAAGTTTTTCTGCTGAAACGAAAGGGGCTGGTCTTTTACACCATTTAAAATATGCATTTCATGTGCGATGCGCGGCCAGATTCGTACAGATTAATGGTTATGCGCAAAAATGTATTTAATCCCTTAACTTGCTTATATCGGAGTTCTTCTCTTTCTTCCGGCATTAGACTGCAATTCACTGCTCCAGTTTTTCTCTTTCCTTCCACACCGGGCCCTTGGGGGTGTCAACTATTTCAAAGCCTTTTTCGGCCAGTTCATTACGCACCGTGTCTGCGCGCTCCCAATCCTTGTTCCTGCGTGCTTCCTCCCGGTCTTTAATCAGCCGGTCAATCTCAGGTGCCAGCGGGCATTCCTTCAGCTTCAGCAGGTTGAGGATTTCATTGATCTTTCCAAAGGTTTCCAGGATATATTTTTTCTGCTCCAGGTCGAGTTTGCCTTCGGAAAGAATCGGGTTGATCTTCTTCATAAAGTCAAAGAGGGCGCCCAGGGCCCTGGACATATTGATATCGTTGGCCAACGCCCCGCAGAAGCGCTCTTCCATGTCGGAAAGATAGGCCGCAACCTTGGGATGAGGAAGACCGGGGGGGAGGCAGAGCAGTTTCTGGGTAAATTCATCCAGCCTTCTTAAGTTTTTCCTGGCTTCATCCAGTTTCTTGAAGGAGAAATGCAGGGGTTTCCTATAATGTGTCGCTATGAGCAGGAACCTGATTTCTCTGCCGTTGTATCCTTTGTTAAGCAGGTCTTTGAGGGTGAAAAGGTTGCCGCCCTCGGAAGACATTTTTTTCCCTTCAACCAGGAGCTGTTCAGAGTGGAGCCAATAGTTGGCAAGCGGTTTACCGGTGAGGGCCTCGGCAATGGCAATCTCATTTTCATGGTGCGGAAAAATGAGATCCCGGCCGCTGGTGTGAATATCAATGGTTTCGCCGAGGTAGTGGGTTGACATGGCTGCGCATTCAATATGCCAGCCGGGACGGACGTTACCCCATTCGGTTTTATAGAAAATACCCTGCTTCAACTCGGACAGGGTTGAGCGTTTGAGCAGGGTGAAGTCCACCGGGCTTTCTTTTTCATAGTCGTCCAGATCGACCGTCTTGCCCACCTGGATCTTGCTGAGGTCGATCCCGGAAAGCTTGCCGTAGCGTTTGAACTTTGAGATGTCGAAATAAATGGAACCGTGTTTTTCGTAGGCAAAGCCTTTTTCAATAAGCCGGGCCGTAATATCGATCATGGCCTCCACATGCTGGGAAGCCCTGGGAAAACCGGTGGCATTCTTGACCCCAAGGGCATCCATGTCAGCCTTGAATTCCCGTATATATGACTCGGTGAATTCGAGCAGGGGCTGCCTGGATTTTTCAGCTCCGCGGATCGTGTTGTCGTCCAGGTCGGTGAAATTCATATAAAACTGCACGTTGAAACCTTTGCTTTCCAGGACGCGGTTAATCAGGTCGGCTACAATAAAACGGCGGCAGTGGGAAAGATTTGCATGCTCATGGGCCGTGGGACCGCAGGCATAAAAGGTCACCTTTTTCCCGGAGATGGGCCTGAAGACCTCCTTCTTCTTGGAGAGGCTGTTGTGGAAGCGCAGTTGTTCTTCACTGGCAACGTCCTTTTTTTCCTCCTCTTTGGCTGAAAAGAGGGTGGTGCTCAGATATTTCTCACCTCCGTCCGGCAGGATCACCACGATGACCCCCTCCTTGATCTGCTCAGCCCTGGTCATGGCTGCACACATGGCGGCCCCGGAGCTCATGCCGACAAAGATGCCTTCGCGGTGCGCCAGCTCCCGGGACATTTTAAATGATTCGTCATCCGGGATGTTGATAATCTGGAAAGGTAGATTTTTATCAAATATTCCAGGCTTGTAGGACTCTTTCATGTTTTTAAGTCCCTGCAGCTTGTGGCCGAGGAAGGGTTCAACCGCCGTCACCCTAACCTTGGGATGCTGTTCTGAAAAATATTTGCAGAGCCCCATAGCCGTACCGGTTGTTCCAAGGGTTGCGATCACGTCGGTTACCTTGCCTCTGGTCTGTTCCCAGATCTCCGGGCCCGTTGTACGGTAATGGACCTGCCAGTTTGCTTCGTTGTTGAACTGGTCGGTAAGGAAGTAGCGATCCGGATGCTCCCGGGCCATGATATAGGCCTGTTCGATGGCTCCGTCCGTGCTTCTCTTGGCAGGGGTAAGAAGAATTTCCGCACCGTAGGCCTCCATGATCTTGCGGCGTTCAATACTGGCAGATTCTGGCATGACCAGCTGGCAGCGGTAGCCTTTGACGGCACAGACCATGGCCAACCCTATACCCGTATTGCCGCTGGTTGCCTCCAGAACAATCTTGTCCGGTGTCAATTCGCCGTTATTTTCCGCGCCTTCTATCATGGACAGAGCGATCCGGTCTTTTACCGAGCCGCCTGGATTGAATGATTCAACCTTGGCGTAGATTTTTATTTTTCTTGCCGGGTTGAGCCGGTTGATCAGGATAATCGGCGTGTCGCCAATTTTTTCAAGTATGTTGTGATAGGCCATAATTTTTTAAAATTTTTGGGAAAAAATAAGCAAAACCAAGAGATTGCTTTAAATAGAGCGTTGATAATGGTATTGGTTCCGGGAAAGATCAGAAGCCTTGGCGGCTGAGATTTCCTGCAGGAACCGGAAAATTTTGAACCAAAGTCATTAACTAATACAGCGAAATGCCCAGGGTGGCAAGATACTGTGTAATTTGCGATGATTCAAGGGTAATTTGAACCTGAATCGCTGAGACGTCCGATGTCTCCATGTTGAAAGCAATTTTGCCGCACGGAGTCAGGCTAAAGGAAACGGAAAGATATGGTAGAAAAGATAACATTAGCACATGGAAGCGGCGGCAAGGCTTCCCATGAACTTATAGAAAAACTCTTTGTCGCAAATTTTGGAGGCAAGTCCCTTCTTGCCATGGAAGACAGCGCAGTTCTGCAGGCCGGTAAGGAAAGAATCGCCTTCAGCACGGATTCTTTTGTCGTGGACCCCATTTTTTTTCCGGGCGGCGATATCGGCTCCCTGGCCATCCACGGCACGGTTAATGACCTGGCCATGCGTGGCGCAAAACCATTGTATATTGCAGTTGCTATGATCATTGAAGAGGGATTTGCCTACAGGGATCTGGAGACAATTGTCCGTTCGCTGAAGGCTGGCGCGGATAAGGCCGGCGTGGAGATAGTGGCGGGTGATACCAAGGTTGTCCAGTCCGGCAAGGCTGACAAGATATTTATCAACACAACCGGTATCGGCCTGCTCGATATGGACATTGACATTTCTGCCGGAAATGGGCGCCCGGGCGACAGGATTATCCTGAGCGGTACCATGGCGGACCATGGCACCACTATTCTTTGCCAGCGGGAAGGCCTGCAGATCCAGGGTGGGTTCATGAGCGACTCGGCCCCATTGAACCACATGGTTGCAGCCATGATAGAGGAATGTGGAAAATCCATTCATGTTCTGCGTGACCCCACCCGGGGCGGGGTGGGCACAACGTTAAACGAGCTGGCCCAATCGTCGGGGGTCGGGATTCGTATCCGGGAAACAGACCTGCCGGTGCGTGATGATGTCAGGGGTGCCTGTGAACTGCTGGGGCTGGACCCGCTGTACCTGGCCAATGAAGGGAAGTTGCTGGCATTTGTCGAGCCGGGGGCTGTCGAGAGTTTGCTTGCTGTAATGCAGAAAATGGAATATGGGGGGAATGCCGGTATCATCGGAGAGGTGGTTGCCGAGCATCCGGGGCAGGTGGTAATGCAGACCAGTATCGGCTCAAGCCGTATTGTAGACATGCTCCACGGTGAGCCGCTGCCGAGGATTTGCTGAGCAGGCAAAATATATTGAAGATTGAAGATCGGATATTATACGCATATAAAACTGCTGCTGATTGACGGAAGATTTCCTACCATAAATTCTCACCCTTCAATTTTTCAAATCTTCAATATTCTCACTCCTAACTTCTTACTTTTCACTCTTCGCTTCTTTCGTATGCATTTTCACCCAGAGGCTTTTAAGCGACGCCTTCAGATCTTCGTTATCCAGGGAGCTGATGAGTTTGTCAAACTTCTGCTCTTCTTTTTTGTCCAGCAAGACAGGCTTGGCTTTCTTGACTTCAGGTGCGGGCGGGGGAGTCAGAGAGCTGTTGAGCTGAAAGCGGATATCACTGATCTTTTCACCGTGAAGCTGCTCGTTTATTTTTTCAAGCAGCAGCATTTTCTGCAGGTGAAGCTGCTGCATCCAGACCGAGTCCGCTACTTTGACCCAGAGGATCTGGCCGCGGATGAGGGAGGGTTGGGCTACGGCAGCGATTTCCCTGCCGACAGTGGCATCCCAGAACGCAAAAACCCTGTGCAGCTCAAGCTTTGAGTGCCATTTTTTGCTTTGAAAAACAGCAGAAAGAAGCCGGTTTATCTGCACCGGCCTGTTTACCTCATTACTCTTCCTGGTGCTTGCCATTTTCTTGGTCTAGGACAACACGGTTTCTGCCGGTTTCTTTTGCTTTATACATGGCTATATCAGCCCTCCTGACCAGGTCGGCAATGTCTTCAGACAATTTTTTTTCCTTGGAGCGGATAAATCGGGCCAGCCCGATACTTAACCCGGTCAGCGGCATTTTCTTTTCATCAAAGCTTTGGATGAAGCGCTCGGCGGTCATCAGGGCCTGGTCCTGTGAAACCTGGGTCAGTATAACGCCGAACTCATCCCCGCCATAGCGAAAGGGCCAGTCGACGTTTTCCCTGATACAGTGCCTTATGGTCACACCCACATCCTGCAGGAGCTTGTCCCCTGCAGGATGACCGTACTTGTCGTTTATCTCCTTAAGATTGTCAACATCAAGCACGGCCAGGAAGAGATCATGGTTTTGGCGGTGGGCCCGTTGAACCTCCTCTAATATCTTGGTATCAAAATAACGCCGGTTATAAAGACCTGTAAGTCCGTCAGAAATGGAAAGGAGTTCGAGCTGGTGCATGAGCTCTATCTCGCGGACAAGCCTGTTGATCTTGGCCTCGAGTTCATCGGTATTGAAGGGTTTTGAAATAAAGTCACTGGCCCCGGCCCTTATCACTTCGGTATAGCTAAAGGTGCAGTCATAGCCGGTAGTGATGATGACCTGGATGCCGGGATAATGGTTGTGGATGTGCTTCAGGAGTTCCATGCCGTCCATTCCATGCATCACCATATCGGTCAGCACAATATTAAAGAGGTCATGTTCCAGTTTTTCTATGGCTTCAAAGCCGCTCTCGGCAGTTGCGGAATCATAGCCGAAGGTGGCCATCAGCTCTGACAGGATCTTGAGTATTGACGGATCATCATCAACAAGGAGGATTTTTGGGTGGGGATCGGTCATGGGCGGTTGGCTTCTTTTTTGAGCGACAAATAGTCAGCTAGAATTTTGGCATGATCAAAAACCAGCGGAGGCAGGTTATACCGGGTAAAGACGCCTGTCCGGGCTGCATCATCCCCTGCATTGGGCAAGCCGTCCGCAGTTGCTATAAAGACCGTTGATATTGTGTGGTGCCGCGGATCACGGTCCGGATCAGAATAGGTCTTAAGCTGTTGGCTGAGCCTGACATTGAGGCCTGTCTCTTCAAAGGCCTCACGCATTGCTGCCTGCTCAAGGGATTCTCCATAGTCAACGAATCCTCCTGGCAGGGCCCAGCCTAACGGTTCGTTTTTTCTTTCAATTAAAATGATGCCGCCCGCTACTTCGATGATTATATCCACTGTCGGCAGTGGATTTTTGTAGCTCCTAATGGGGTGACCGCATTTGGGACATTCCATTGCAAGGATCCCGGTAACTGAAGTTTAACAGCCAGAAAAATCAGCACAGACTTAACTTTCTAACATATTGTTATTAAAGTGTAAACAGTCAGTTTATAGAAGAATAATTATTATTGGGATATCGGTACCGGAAGGGATCAGTCAAAACAGAGGCTATGGATAGCCTGCCAGTCGTTAACGGTAGGCAGGTCATGTCCGTTCTTGTTCCAGGGCTGATTGTAGACGAGGGGTGTAATTCCTTCGTTTGCCAGCATCTTGCAGGTCTGCAGCCGGTCATCCACAAAATATTTCAGGCCCAGGTCTTTGATATAGGCGGTTTTGTTGTCGTGCACGCCCATTGCCACAAGTCTTATTTTTTCAAATGTGGCAGGCTGCAGATAATGTTTAAGCCAACGGGCGATGGGTTTCTCATGGGGCCTGGCCGTAATAAAGGTCAAGGGTGCCTCATCGGCAAACCTGTGCAGCACAGGTATGGCGTCTTCCATGGGCTGCAGGCCGGCAGTCAAAGGGTCATCAAGCAGACGGATGAAAATCTCTTCAATAATTCCCTGGTCCACATCGAGACAGTCGATCACCTCGAAACTGGTAATATCATCCAGGCTGATGGAGTTTATGCCGTATTCCTCGTTGGCTATCCGTATGAAAGCGCCGCCAGTGTCGGCAACCACGCCGTCAATGTCAAAGCCGATAAGTGCAGGATTAATTTTGTTCATATGCAGGGGGCAAATGGGATTATTGCAAAACCTTAGTAAGCTTGTTCAATTTCTTTCACTTTTTTAATCAGGGCATCGTTAACCGGGGTGGGTATGCCCAGTCTCCTGCCGGCTGCAGCGATTTCGCCGTTGATGGCATCTATTTCCGTCGGCCGCTTCCTGTTCACATCCTGCAGCATGGAGGAAAGGTTTTGGGCTGTTTTTCTGCACACATCAAGGGTTATGGCAAGCGGGTCATCCGCAAGCTCGATGCCCAGGGCCCGGGCCACAGCTTCTCCTTCCCTGACGGCGGCACTGAGCTTTTCTTTTGTGTCGGCTGATTCCAGTAGTCTGCCATTGGGGCAGCGGTGGATAGCAGTTAAGGCATTGATGCCGGTATTAATGAGGAGTTTGGACCAGAGATAATCAAGAATATTGTCAACGATAACCGTCTCAATGCCTCCGTAGTTCAGCAGGTTGCAGACCTTGGCCAGAAGGAGTGATCTTGTGAAACTTGCAGATTTAAGAAAACCGATCCGGGTTAAACCGTCGCCGGCATGGCATACATGACCCGGGGCCACCATGTTCGCACCCTGGGCTGTTACACCGAGAACGATTGGAGGCAGTTTTTGCCTGTTCTTGAGGAGCGCCAGGTGTCCAATGCCGTTCTGCAGAGTTACAAGGAGCGTATCCTCCTGGACAAGTTTTGCGGCCAGCTGGAGGCCTGCAGCTACCTGCGGCGATTTGACACAGAGTATAATGATATCCGCCGGGCCGATCTCTTGCGGATCAACAGTTGCATTTATGCGGCAGGTTTTCTTTTGGTTTCCTTCTTCCAGGATCAGGCCGTTCTCTTTGAGGTACCGGGCCCGTTCCGGTTTGTAATCCAGGAGCCAGAGGTCAAGGGCTGGGTTTACATCGCGCGATTGGTCCAGCTTGATGGTGAGTGAGGCAGCCAAGAGGCAGCCCAGGGCTCCGGGCCCGATTATTGCAATTTTCATAGAAGAAATGACAGGTCAGAATAGGGTGTTAAAAGGTGAAAAAAATCACGGGCTCCAGTGAAATGGAGCCCGTGAAGAGTTTACATTGAATTATTGTTTGAGACTTGCATCTTCGATAATAACTGCATAGATGTAACCGGCGCCAAAATCTTTGTTGGCAGCAAGAACGCCTTCCATGGTGATGATTTCCCAGGCAGGATCTGGTTCCAATGCGGTGGTAACAACGAGATCGTGGGTGTTGTCAGCAGGATTTCCGGTCCCGTCCTGGAGATGGATCCAGTTGCGGCCCATGATGCGCGGGGATACTTTCATGACTTTCCCCCTGACGACAACGGTTTGGCCGTTAAGTTCCTCGCTTTTGCTGAAAATCTCACCAACTGAATAGCTGTTCTCACCAGCGGCCTTTTCTACCTTGACATCGGCGGAGGGTACAACCGCTTTCTGGCTGCCCGTGATCATGCCTGCGTCCCCAGCAGCCGGGGCCCCTTCACTGCTAAGGGCCTGGGAAAAGGATTCGGCGCCAGCGGCTGGGGGCTGGGAAAAGGGTGCTGCAGCGGAGCCGGGAGGTGTCATTGCCGGCGGCGTGCCGTCTTTGCCGACAAGGCCGCCGGAGAATACGATTTCCGGGAAGGTCCGGTCCAGGCTTTTGCTGACGAAATTCTGCATAACCATGCCGTCCATATAGGTAACCTCTTCGCCGACTGCAACAGGTGTCTGATTCACAGCGATCCATTTTGTCCCGGCATCTGTTTCCACGTTCATATAGGTGTAGCCGGCGGAATCCAAGGTCTCAAGCACCTTTCCTGTGACAGGTGCAGCAGGGGGAGCAGCAGCAGTGCTGAGATCAGGTTGCTGCTGGGTCGCCTGTGGTGTGCTGGCCTGTTCCTTGGGTTTGTCCTGGCTGCATGCAGCCAAGCTGACTATTAAAACAATACTGCAGAACAAAGAAAAAAATCTGTACATGGAACATCCTCCTCAAAATTTTTAATGCCAATATTATATGGTGCGTAAAAATATCCAAGGCCCAACCATGGCCTGTTTAGAATCTTTTTTTGCTTCAGGTGCAATGACTGTGTAAAGCAAGCAGTTTGATTTCGTCAGCAAATAATAAACACAATAAGCCTTTGAATTGCGAATAACAAGTTTGGGACTATAAATAATTATTCTCTTTTCAGCAAGGCGAAGTTGGCAAGGCAAACGGCAAAAAAAGATTGGGAAAAAAATATTCAGCCCAGGGCAGAAAAAACAGTATCCTCAAGGGCCCTGGCCCAGACCTCGTAGCCTTCTTCGCTCAGGTGGACTCCGTCTGGTTCATAATAGGCCGTGATGGCCTGCGAATCTTCTCCAAGAAATAACGGATACAGGTCGAGATAGACAATATTCATGTCCCTGGCAATATCCCTTAATATCCTGTTGAGCCGTGGCACAGCATCGCCGAGAAAGTAAAGTTCAATGGGCAGCAGGCTGGTCATAACAATGGTTGTCTGCGCGTAATTTTTCTGCAGCAGGGTGATAATCTTTTCATAGGTGGCCGGGAAGCCATAGTCCTCCATGGCAATGTTGTTGATACCGGTCATGATCATGACAAGGTCGGGGCTCTGTATCCTCCTGGTGATGTTTGGCACCCTGGAGAGTAGCCCTTCCGCAGTTTCCCCCGCAGAGCCGAAATTAAAAATCTGATCGGCCTGAAATCTTTTCTGCCAATCAAAAAACTCGATCAACGAGTCGCCCATGAAGAGAAATTGCCGGGCCATGTCAGTTTAGCGCTGAAATGAGAACCACGGCACCCATTGGCTCTACCTTTATATTTTTATTTGAGGTCAGAAGAATTCCCTTTGATCCTTCCAGGAAGTCCAGGGGAGGCGGTGCTGCAGTATCGATAATTTTACGCCACCTGCCGTTGCTTATCGGATTCGGGGCTGTGAATCTCTCCGCCTTAGAGTGATGCCCATTCAGCATGACGAAAAAGTCATTGTCCGGCCTTCCTTCAGCCCCCTGGCCATCCAGCAGGAACGCCAGGCTTTTGGCGGAATCTGACCAGTCGCCGGTATCGGGCTGGGTGGATTGCCACCTTATAGGGTGGTGCAGTTCATGGGGCAGGTCCGGGAAAAAATCAGACCTCCTGAAAATCGGATGATTTTTGCGTAATTGTATGAGAAGGCGAAAAAATCGGAAAAGATCTTGATTTTTTTCCTTCAGGCTCCAGTCAATCCAGTTCAGGGGACTGTCATGGCAGTAAGCGTTATTGTTTCCTTTCTGGGTCCGGCCGAATTCATCGCCTGCCAGCACCATGGGCACACCCTGTGACAGCAAGAGAATGATCGCCATGCTGCGCACCCTCCTGGCACGAAGCACATTTGTCGCAGCATCGTCCGTCCTGCCTTCATGGCCGCTATTCCAGCTTATTTCATGGTCATATCCATCCCGGTTATCCTCGCCGTTTTCCAGGTTGTGCTTCGTGTTGTAACTTACCAGGTCATGGAGGGTAAAGCCGTCATGACTGGTAACAAAATTGATGCTGTTGTAGGGCCGGCGTAAACTTTTCTGGAAAAGGTCCGAACTGCCTGCTATGCGCGTAGCCAGGGATGATACCGTGCCTTCGTGGCCGCACATAAAAGCCCTGACATCATCCCGGAACTTGCCGTTCCATTCGGCCCAGCGGCCACTGGTGGAAAAACTTCCCACCTGGTAAAGTCCGGCGGCATCCCAGGCCTCGGCTATCATTTTTGTATGGGACAGTATGGGGTCCTCAGCTATCATCTCCACCATCGGGGGATTGCTCAGGGGGGCGCCGTTCTGGTCCCGGCCAAGAATGGAGGCAAGGTCAAAACGAAAGCCGTCCACATGCATCTCAATAACCCAGAAATGCAGACAGGAGATAATATGCTGCCTGACAATGGGATGGTTACAGTTAAGGGTATTGCCGCAGCCGGAGAAATTAAGATAGGCCCTGGTGGCTGGATCGAGGAGGTAGTAAATTGAATTGTCCAACCCTCTGAAATTGAGCAGCGGGCCGTCGCTGCCGCCTTCAGCCGTATGGTTGAACACCACATCGAGGATTACCTCTATACCGGCCTTATGCAGTGCCTTGACCATGTCTTTGAATTCTCTCACCTGGTTGCCGTTTTTATTGTCAGCAGCGTAGGAAGCTTTGGGGGCGCAGAAGGTGATAGGGCTGTAACCCCAGAAATTCAGAAGTTCCTGACCGCGTACAGGATTTATATTGGTGTTTTCATTTTCATTGAATTCGGCTATGGGCATCAGTTCCACAGCCGTGATGCCCAACTCCAGCAGGTAGGGTATTTTTTCTATTATACCGGCAAAGGTGCCGGGATGCTCTACATTGGAACTGGGATGCTGCGTAAACCCCCGGACATGCATCTCGTAGATGATCGAGTCCTGCAGGGGGATTTGCAGGGGCCTGTCATCCTCCCAGTCAAAATGGTTGTCAACGACAAGGCAGCGCCGCCTGAAGCCGGCCTGTTTTTTACTTGGGCCATTCCATTTTTCGCCGCCGGCAAGAGCCTTGGCATAAGGGTCAAGGAGAAGGGTCTTGTCGTCAAAAAAGAGACCCGATCCCATGGGGTCGTGGGGCCCGTTTGCCCTGAAGCAGTATTGCAGGTCATGTTGCTTTGTGCAGAGCAGGATGTGCCAGATGTCTCCGGTTTTATTGCGGACAGGATCCAGTTCAATTTCACCGATGCTACTTCCTGTTGGCGTAAAAAGTACGAGCCACAGGTGCGCTGCATGCCGGGAAAAAACGGCAAAGTTGATGCCTTCGGGCACAATGGTTGCACCAAGCTGCATGGGAGAGCCTGGCATGATCTCAAAGGTCCATTTTGGTGTAAGTGAAATTGTTTTCATAGTGCTTCAATAGGGTGGACTGAACAGGAACAGCGCGTGCATTCACCGTAACTTGCCGCGGGGAGCTTCAATTCATACGGCATCTGTCAGAATCCGTGAACCTGCAAAGGCATCCGTGGTTTCGACAACTCCTGCCATACCAATGTATTGCCGGTATCGCCAAAACAGGATGCGTAAATGTATGATTGTTTCTGCGTAGATGAATGTATTGGCTCGTTCGGCATATTGCAAGAAAACTTTACAGACAAAATTGATACCTTATAAAAAAAGTCTCGCAATCAGCAACGGGGCCTCCTAGAATCAGGATGAAATACCTGACGCGTATGGCTTGCGGATTCTTGACTTGTCTCGAAGCCTCACTTCGTTCCTGATCTATGCGGTTGACAAAATCGGGATATAATTATGGTAAAAAAATGAGAGTCCTGCACCATTGCCGCCCCTGTTCCTTTTATGCTGCCGCCTGCTGCTTTTTGCGGGGAACAGAAAAAAGAACTTGCCAGAAATATCTGACAAATTATTCTTATTGATAATTATTCTTAAAAATAGACTATTGTTTTATCAGTGATTAACTCCGAATACAGGGAGAATGTATGAGTTTTTTTACGAAACTGGGCATAGATCGGACACAGGCTTCCATCGACTGGGATTTGCAGCCGGCCGACACCTTTGGTATGTTTGAAAGCTGGGGCGGCAAGGAAAGGGTAAAAAACAAGAACGAGCGCTTTTATTATTTTTATATTGATAACTGGCAGCTGCCGGCAAGGCTGCTCCTCATGGAGCGGGGCATAAAATACGCCAGGATCCTAGCCAGGATAGAAGCGCCGCAGGAATTGATCGATACATGTATAGCCGGGCAGGGCAAGTCAACCACCCTTGATGCGAGTTATGCCATTGATGATGCCATCAAGCTGTGGCTGCAGAAAAATGTCGTGGACAGTGATAACGATTCCCTGGTTATACCCATCAAGGCAAAAGAAGAAGAGGTCCTGCGGGAAACCGGATTGCCCCGGCCCTCAGACCCTGTGCCTGAACTGCATCTGCGCAATCTGCGGAGCACCCCCCTGGCCTTTAAAGAAGGGGAACTTGCGGGCCTGATCAAACGCTCCGGCCTGTTTGAAAGGCGATACAATCCTGAGGCAAATGCAGAAGGCTATCTTGTGGACAATGGGGACGGCCTGACCGTAACTGACAGGACAACAAAACTCATGTGGCAGCGGGGAGGGAGCGACATAAACTCTATCCGTACAATACAGAGCTGGATCGGCGAGTTGAACATGTCTAACTTTGCAGGCCATAATGACTGGCGATTGCCTACCTTTGAAGAGGCTTTGTCCCTGGCGGTAAAGGCAAAGAACAGCAAGGAATTATACCTGCATCGCTGTTTTTCAGCAGGCCAGCCATTTATCTTCACATCTGATAAAAGAAATCCGGGCGGGCACTGGTTTATTGATTATGCCCAGGCCCGGGTTTTTTGGGCCTCTGGGTTTAATCCCGGGGGGTTTGGCCGTGTCTGCAGGAATATTTAGTGCCTAAAGTTACAAGTTCCTAAAGTGAGCTAAAGTGATAGGTGTCTGTAGTTACGGGCTATATAACTGGAGTGATGGAGTAATAGTTTTAGAATATCTCATTAAATGTTTTATGTTTCCAATACTCCAGTACTCCAATGTGGACCAACATTTTTTCCCCTTGGCCCCATGTCCCCCTATACCCCCCGATCCCTATGGTCTTTTACCCTCGCGCTATAAATCTTCCAGAGCGGATCGATTTTCTTGAGCCGGCTTTTGGGCAGTACATCCCAGAAGATCGCGGGACTCTGCTGTGGCGGGTTGAAGGGATGTATGCCGGAAGGAGTTATTGCTCCGGACATTATAATATCCCAGGCGTCCCGGGGGAGACCATCCCGGGAAATCTGCTCTTCAAGGATAAAGGTCAAAACAGTCCAGTTCTGCTGCAGAGCGCCAAGTTCCTGGAGCAGGGCGCAGCATAGATCAAAAAAGCCATTGCCGTCCCCGAGCCTTCCGCCTCCAAGGTCAACTGCCAGTGAGCCGGTGAGTAAAAGATTCACAGAAAGTTCCTGAATAGCTTCGAATTTCAGCAGTTGTCCGTGCTTTTCAAGCCCTTTGTAGGTTACTGCCACAGAAAGGTTTTTGAAGGGGACAGTGTGCGCCGGCACTATGAAAAATCCTTCCCGGATGGAAGGGGACGGCATGACAAGATTTTTGCCGTCAGCAAGGCAGTTGATGCGGGCCTGATGCAGTGTTTCGTCTGGAGTAGCAAACACAGTGGCAGCATCCCGGTATTCCCGCAGACCCCTCAATTTCTCAGCAGCCTTGCCCCACTGGGGTGCAGCTGTATGTACAGCAAGCCTTTTGCTCCAGGCAGACCGCGTTGCTTCTTTGTTTCTCATAGGAATTTTTTGCCTGTCTGGTCCAAGATATATTGGAGATGCAACCCGTTAAACGTTAAGCGCATTCAATCGTTACGATAAATAAACAGGGGAGAAGAAGAAAGGAATTTAGGAGAAGAGTTGGCAGCTTTTAAAGTTTTTCAGTTTTTTTGTTGTCGGAGAGGACAACCAGATCGGACGTAAGTGAAGAGGAGTCACCCGTAGTTTTTGTCTTGTTATCTTCCGGGCCGGCTATCTGCAGCTGCTGTTTTTTGCTGAAGCCGTAATCAACCAGCTTGGCAATATCATTCCACATGTTGCGGCTGCCGAGGATTGCCACGATGATTTCTTTGCCGTTGCGTTTAAATTTGCCGACATATGTCTGTTTGGCAGCCCAGGTGTAGCCGGTCTTGCCGCCTTGGGCTCCCGCTATCTGCCACAGGGCCTTATTGTGGCTCCTGAGGGTTTTGCCGTAGGAGGTTCTTGCCTTGGGAAGCTTGATCCTTTGGGCAAATTCCTCATGCTTCATGGCTTCCCCGAAAATCATTGCCAGGTCTCTGGCAGTGGTCTGCTGACCCTTTGCTGTTAAACCGGAGGCTGTTTTGCAGATTGTTTGTTGAGCACCCAGTTCATTGGCCTTTCTTGTCATCATTTTGGCAAAACCGGATTCTGTTCCTCCTATCTTCTCAGCCAGGGCCACACTGGCATCGTTTGCCGAAGCAAGAAGCACCGCATTGATCAGGTCATTGGCATAGTATGATTTGTCTTTGCTGATATATATCTTGGAACGCGGCATGCTTGCAGCCCGACGGGAAACGGGTACCAGGGAATTATTTTTCAGGTAGTCTATGGCAATGAGGCTGGTGAGAACCTTAATGGTGCTGGCCGGCTGTCCTGGCCGGTCGGGATTATGGGAGTAGATTTCCTCGCCGGTTCCTGCGTCAATGACAATGGCGCTGCGGGCAGAAAGTTTCTTGCGTAATGAACTGTCTGCAATCCTGACAATTCGTACAGGCTTTTTCTTCGTTTCCGATGACCGGCTTAGAAGAACGGACGAGTTCTTCGGGGCAGGCTGGTAGGAAGCGATGATCTGCCGACGAACTTCAGAAAGCCGGTCTTCCTCTGGTGAAAATTTGTGGTTTGAGGTGAGAATAGCTGTTCCAGAGGAAAACGCACCTATATCGGCAGATTGTGCCGCAAATGGAAAATACAGAGCAAGAACGGCAAAGAATATCAATAAGGCTGTAGATTTTTGCATCGAGTGATATGTAGTCGGCTAACTCAATAGAGTCATAGAAAAAATCTCCCCTTCTCCGATTCCATGGTGCATTGTGGGTGGGGAAATGTCAAGTATTTTTTAACTTTTTATTCCATATATTTGATGTTCGGTAATTTTAGGTAAGTCTATATATACAACATGTTGTGGTATGAACCAGGACGAGTCCCAACATATTGGAGAGGGAGAGAAAATAAAAAATAATAATTCCAACTGGTTAATGTGTAGAAAAAAGATGATTTGTGGAATTTCAGCAGTAAATCCTGTTTAGTCTTCCTCGTTGTTTAATCTCTGCCGAACCATGCGGGTCACATTTCTGAAATCGATTTTACCGCTGCCCATCTTGGGGAGATCTTCGATGACAGTAAAGATTTTTGGCAGGGCAATCTTCGGCAGATCAGCTGCGATTTTTTTCAGAATTTTTTTCTCATCAACGGGCGCGGTTACGGCCGCAACTATGCGGGCACCCTTGATTGCATCAGGCACCTCAACCACACAGCAGATTACATCGTCAGGCAGGTGCTTTTCCAGGGCATTCTCGACCCTGATAAGCGATACCATTTCACCGCCGATCTTGACAAAGCGCTTCAGGCGGCCCACATGCCAGAGGTACCCGTCTTCATCCAGGTTGCCCATGTCGCCCGTATCGTACCAACCTCTGCGTATATGCAGTGAGGTCTCTTCAAAGTCATTAAAGTAGCCTTTCATGACCAGGTCCCCTTTGACCAGGATCTTGCCGTTTTCACCCACAGCGCATTCCTCACCGGTCTCGTAATGCTCAATCCTGATCTGGACACCTTCAAACGGCAGACCGACACTGCCAGGCTTGTTTATGCCTTCGGCATTGGCTGAAATTGCCGGGGATGTTTCGGTTGTGCCATAGCCCTCATAGAGGACCATGTTATGCTTTTCCAGAAAGCCTTCGCGCAGGGCATCAGGGCACTTATCCGCCCCGCATATGGCATAGCGCAGGCTGGCAAAATCGCCCGGTTCTGACTTGCGCAGGTAACCCCAGTAAAAGCTTGGGGTGCCGACCATCAGGGTCGGCTTGTCATCCCGGACAATGTCACAGATCTTCCTGTAATCCAGGGGGTTGGCGTAGGTGACAATGCTCATGCCATGGTAAAGTGGGACCCAGAGGTTGCCGGTCAGCCCGAATACATGGAAATAGGGCAGGTTAGCCAGAAATATGTCATTTTCGGTAAATTTATAGCGGTCGGAAAAACTTTCGATATTGGAAACTATGTTGCGGTGAGTAAGTTCAACGGCCTTGGGATCTTTTTCACTGCCGCTGGTAAAGAGGATGACCGCATCCTGCTGGTTGCTGTTGCCTGCCACCAGTTTTTGGATAGCTGCAGCAGGAAGCTTGGAGATTGCGGCGGCCTTTATTTTTTTAAGCGTGCTCAGGCCTGCCATGATGTCTTCGATGTATACCATGCCATCCACATGGGGGCAGTTAATCTTTTGCAGAAGTGCTTTAGAGGTGACAATGGTCTCAAAGTCGCATTTATCCTGCGCATACCTGCAGTTATCTTCTGCCCCGGTGGAATAATTGATCATCACCGGGGTGCGGCCGCTCATCAAAGCACCGAGAATGGTGAGTCCGCAGCCGGCAGAGGTGGGGATCATCACCCCCAGGAATCCCTTGTCGTATTTTTTGAATTTACCGGCCAGGAGAAGAGAAGCGATAAGCGCTTTGGAGTATGAGACCTCCCTGCCTGCAGTGCGATCGATAAATGCAAGTTTTTCACCCTGCCTCTTTGCCACCTCTATAAAACGATGATGTAAAAGCATAGCCGTCCCCTGTACATGAATTCAGTTAATACCCATTCAGGCCAACAGTTGTAATGAGAAAGAATTGATGATGCTTACGAATACAAAATCATATAGTTACTTTATTTTCTTTGCAGATCTATAGAATCCTTCAGGGCCCTGAGCAGGTCGATAGCCGAGAGGATGCCGACGAGGTTTTCGGTTTTGTCCAGGACGGGAGCGGCTCCGAAATTTTCATTGAAATATTCACCCCGAAAAGAAGACTTTATACCAGAAATGAAGGCAACCACAAGTATTAAAATGCAAAATTTTCAGCAAGTTGGGATGGAAATGTTGCAGTATCGGAAAATTTCCTGAAAATAATCTTTACACCAAAGTAAACGGGCAGTGAAATTTTACCGGAACAGGATATCCGGTTCACTGCAGTTTTTGGGTACCCGCAACAACAAAGATTGGATCGCTGGTTGCAATTTTCCCTGCGTACCTGTCATTGGCCGGGCGCGGCCAATTGCGGGCCGAAAAGGTATTAAGTTCTGAGAAGCGGCCATTATCCAGGAGATAATCGAGAACAAGGCCCATACGCTCAAAATCATGAATTTCCAGCCATAATTTCGTTACTTTCGGAGGGAACCAGCGGTTTGAGAAGCTGATCAGCACCCTGCCGCCCGGTACAAGTATGCGGCTGATCTCATTGATGATTCCGCGTGGATTAGTGAGATATTCTATGGAAAGGCTGCAGACCACACTATCAAATGAATTATTATTGAATGGCAGCTGGCCCGTTAAATTTAAATCATGAACGACATGGCTTTTTAAGGCGTGATTTTTCTTAAGTTCTGCCTTGTTCAATCCCAAACCAGTTATTGCAAGATCATAGTTTTCGGGCAGGTGGGATTGGACACTGCTCATAAGATCAAGCACCCTGTCCTTCCTGTGCATAAACCTGGAATAGATGCTGCAGAGCATTGAGCTGGCCTGTGTGTCGACATGACCAACAAGGCGGGGTACCGAGTAAAACCAGGAATCTGCATCTTCATCCTGTCTATCATAACCCTGCCTGTTTGCAAAAACAGTCTTTTGACCGTTGGCGCGGGCCTGCATACCTGGGCCGTTATGCGTCACTTCCTCAAGCCAGTCAGTGCAGCGCCCACCTCTTTCCACCGATGATTGGCGGATTGACGTAACCTGTATTTTGAGTTCAAGGATTTGCCTGCTCAACGGGTGGTTCAGGTCCACCTGGGTTCTGGCATCACCAAACCCGATGACCCGGAACGGGTTCAAAGATTGGGGAAAAACACCTGGAACGTTGCGCAGCAGTCCGGCGGGATAGAATCTCCCGAACCGGGGTGCAGTTTTGTGGCCGGAAACAAGGATGGAGCTGAATTGTCCTGGTGAGAGGTCCAGAACTTTAGCGGGAGAAAATTCCGGCACAACAACTCCAGGATTGAATACAAAGGTCAATGTTTCATTTTCCCTGGCACCGAGGATTTTCTTTTCCACTTCTGCAGGAAAAATATCCCGCCACATATTCACATTGGATGCGTAATAGAGTTCGCTGTGTTTTGCTTCTGCGCTCTGCCAGTTCAGCGCAAACTCCATTGATGCCAACGAGCTGCTCTCTAGTTTCTTCATTAGTATATCCATAATTAAGGAGTTGTTTATTGAAAATAATAACTACAATATAAGAGGATCGGAATTTCTTTTTTACAATTGAGCAAAACAAGATTACCCTGAAAGTAAATATAAAATGAAATTGAATTATTTTTTTTAGCAAGGGAAATAGTGCCATGGACCAAACAATAAAAATAGGTGTCAGTTCTTGTCTGCTCGGGAAGGAGGTGCGCTACAACGGAGGGCATAGCCATGACCGGTATATTACAGGGACACTGGATCAGTACTTTACCTTTGTGGATGTCTGTCCGGAGGTTGAGGCAGGTTTTGGCACTCCGCGCGAGACGCTGCGCCTGGTTGGTGATCCTGAATCACCGCGTTTACTTACCTCCAAAACCCGGAAGGATTGCACCGATACCATGCTTAATTGGGCCCAAAAGAGAGTGGAGGAGCTTGCGGGCGAAAACCTCTGCGGCTTTATTTTCAAAAGCAAATCACCCAGCAGCGGCATGGAACGCGTCAAGGTCTATACAGAAAAGGGGTTTCCCGGCAGCAATAAGGGCATTGGCCTTTTTGCCCGGGCTTTTATGGCCCGTTTTCCCCTGATTCCTGTTGAGGAGGAAGGCAGGCTGCATGACGCGGCCTTGAGGGAGAATTTCATTGAGCGCATCTTTGCCCTCAAGCGCTGGCGACAGGTTGCAGAAGAGAAGAAAAGGCGAGGGGCTATTGTTGCCTTTCATACGGAGCACAAGCTACAGATAATGTCGCACAGCCAGCAGCATTACAGGGATATGGGCCGTCTTATTGCCCGCGTCAAGGAGACCCCACAGGAGTCCCTGTATGAACAGTATGAAGCCATGCTCATGCAGGCATTGTCGCTTCGAGCAACGGTTAAGAAGAATGTCAATGTTCTGCAGCATATGGCGGGATATTTCAAACAGCAGCTGAGCAAGGATGAAAAACAGGAACTGCAGGAAATTATTGAACAGTATCACCAGAATTATACTCCGCTGATTGTACCGATAACCCTTGTCAATCATTATGTGCGGAAATATGGCCAGAAATACCTGAAGAAGCAGTATTACCTCAACCCGCATCCAATCGAACTGAAGCTCAGGAACAGGGCCTGAAATTTTTTTTGGCGAAAGCATATGGATAGGACCAGGGTTCTCATTACAGGAGCAACGGGATATATTGGCAGAAGGCTGAAGGATAAGCTTTTGCACTACCCGGAACTGCAGGTCCGGATTTTTGTAAGAAATGTCCTGAAGGTGCAGGAAAAAGCGAGGCAGCAGGTTGAAATTGTCGAGGGGGATACGTTCGATAAGGAAAAACTTGCCCAGGCTCTGGAAAATATTGATGTGGCCTTCTACCTGATCCACTCCATGGGGGCAGAAGGGGATTTCAGCGATCTTGACCGGAAGAGTGCCGAGAATTTCAGGGATGCCTGCATTGCAGCAGGTGTTAGGAAGATTATCTACCTGGGCGGGCTCGGGGTCAAGGATACTGCCAGCGAACACCTGTTAAGCAGGATAGAGACCGGCGAGGTGCTCTCTGCCCGGCAGGACAGGATAGTCACCATCTGGATCAGGGCAGGTGTTATCATCGGGGCCGGTAGCAAGAGTTTCGAGATACTCAGAAACCTGACCCAGAAGTTGCCTGTAATGGTCACACCCAGGTGGGTGACCACCCGGACACAACCCATTGCCGTTGACGACGTCCTAGCGTATCTCACTGCATCCATCTGGCTTGAAACCGGGGAGAACATTATCGTTGATATCGGCGCCGATACCACGAGTTTCCGGGACATGATGCTATCTGCAGCCAGGGTCATGGGGTTGCGGCGCTTCGTATTTCCCCTGCCGGTTCTGACACCGAGACTTTCTTCCTACTGGTTGATATTTTTTACCCCGGTTCCCTATAAAATTGCGGCAGCACTGGTGGAAGGCCTGAAATCAGAAACCGTGCAACAGAATGACAATGCAGCACGCTATTTTCCTGAAATCAACCCCCTTTCATTTGAGGACTCTGTGCGCCGGGCAATCAAGGAAATTGAGGATGAACAGGTTATCAGCAGGTGGTGCGATTCGAGTGGAGGAGATACTTGTGATATTATTAATCAGGACGATCCTTCCAGCGCGATAATCCGGGACAGGCGCGTGGTTGAATTTGCCAATGTCGCACCGGAAAAGGTTTTCCAGTCAGCTCTTGCAATTGGCGGAGAAAGGGGCTGGTATAAGTACAATATATTATGGCGGCTCAGGGGAGCCATTGATAAAATGGTCGGCGGGTACGGCCTCAACCGCGGCCGGCGTGTAAGTCGAGAATTACGTGTTGGCGACGCCCTTGATTTTTGGAAAGTGGCTGATATCAAACCCAACAAGAGGCTCCTGCTGCTGGCCCAGATGAAGCTTCCCGGCAAGGCCTGGCTGGAGTTTGTTATTGAGGACAACATGCTGATCCAGACAGCACATTTTTATCCGCGGGGTGTCCTGGGCAGGCTGTACTGGTATTCAACCCTTATTTTTCACAACCTGGTGTTTCAGGACCTGGCCGAAAAAATTGTCAGGCAGGCTGAACTAAGCAGTTAAGGCTGACGCTTATTCTGTTACCGGGATACCTTTACTTTTAAGGTCTTTCAGGACCTTTTTGATCTGGGCCTCGTTGCAGTCGTCAATATAATAAACATTTTTCATCCCGTCCCGGAACTGCAGAATGAAATGCCCCTTGTCGTTTAGGTGGGCCTCTTTGATATAATCCTTGTCAAGCCAGGGATTTATCTCTGCCATAAAGTCATTCAAGCTGCAGGTTTTCATGGGTATTCCTCCTGTCAGGTTGGTCTGGATAAAGTCAACATCCGCAAGTTTTCAATTAATGAGGTGCCAAAAACAAAGGTATTGCATGAGCATATCATAATACCGTAATCCCGGTTTCGCCGCTGCCGATCAAGGGAAGTGTTTTTTCCAGGGCAAAATAGACCAGGAATTTCGGGCCTTTTTCCTTGTCCTGCTCAGGGGTCAGGTGGCGTCTTGTCATTTTGGCAATCAGGTCAGGGTCGGTATCTTCACGAACCTTTTTTAAAAAGAGACGGATTCCCTTGAAATGGGGGCCATCCTCGATAAAAAGATACGTGGCATACGGGTTAGACCCGATATTATGGTGTGTCAAATGGTCCCGCATGATGAAGGCAAGGGTGGAGTCTTCCATAATATGCGGCTTGGAGTAGATGGCAGCATCGACCTTGCCCTCTGCATCTGCCGTGGCCAGGACCCCTTTCCCAGCCACACCGCTTAAATATTCCCTGAGCGTCATAGTTTTAATCCCCGCTTTTTTGATCTGTACTGATGAGTTTTGCAGTGTCGTATTCCTGCTTTTGCAAACGCGCCAGGATGGATTTATACACTTCTTCATCCATGACAGGTGTCCGTGATAGGATCCACAGGTATTTTCGATTGGGATGGCCTACTACGGCATATTCATAATCCTGGCCAAGGTCAATTACCCAGTAATCTCCGGCAAAGGGCCAGAAGAAAGAAACTTTCAGCCTGGCATTTGTCTCTTTATCCACCACCCAGGCTTTTCCCTTTACCGAACGGAGCTTGCCGGAAAAGGACTTGTCATAACACTCATTGATCACGGTTATCTTGCCATCATCACGCAGGCTATAGGTTGCCTTGCTGCCGACGCATCCTTCCTGGAACCTGTGGTGATACCTGGCAATTTCATACCACTCTCCCACATAGCGGGACAGATCAACAAAATTTACGGTTTCTAAAGGTTTCATGCCATTTCCATTTTTGGTGGCGCAGCCGCTGAAAAAAAGCGGCAGCAGTACCATTACATAAAAAAGCCTTTTATCCATGTCAGAGTGTCTTGCCTATAGTTATAAGTTGAGTTTTCTTAACACAAGTAAATATTAATGATTAAATTACATTCTCAGATTCAGGAAGGTCTTCCATAATAAAAGCTCCGGTTGCACCTTGTTATCACAAGTTTAAACCGGAGCTTGTCAAAAAAGATATAATTGATTTACCAGCGTTCAGTGCCAACCAGCTGACTGACATCCATGCAACTTTTCTTTTCGTCTTCAGTCAGTTCTTCCTTTGTCTTGATATTTCCCTTCAGGGCATCAGCTGAACAGGCATACTCTTTGCCGTCTTTATCCCTGATCCAAACGAGAGATTCATATCCGCCCTTGTTGTATTCTTCTTCAGCCATGATTTTCCCTCCTAGTTTTATTTTGCATTATTGTTTATCCCACATGATATATATGTTTATTATTTTTTAAATTTCAAGGTGTAATTTTAAATTTTTCATACCAACGTTCCGTTCCTATGAGATTGTTGACATCAATACATTTGTATGAATATTTAATATTTATTTTCCTTCTGGACGAATCCGGCGTGATAAAGGTTTTACTGGAGCATCGTGAACAGGACAGGCTGCGCCTGGAGGAAAATGTTCTTGCAAATGTGCGAAAACTTGTTTCCCCCTACCTGGAAAAATTGCGGTTTCCGGAACTGGGTGTGCACAACAGGAATATTATTGAAATCATTGAATCCCGACTTGAGGAATTAACATCGCCGTTTCTCAATCGGTTAACAGCCTTACATAGGCTTCTTAGCCCGCGGGAAATCGATGTTGCGGTCTTGGTGCGGGAAGGCAAGACAAGCAAGGAAATTTCCGAACTGCTTACTATTTCTGTAAGTGGCGTGGATTTCCACCGCAAAATGATCAGGAAAAAACTCGGGCTGACCCACGAAAAATCAAACCTGCGCTCCTACCTGCTTTCCTTGCATTAATTTTTACGGGCAGCGAGAGGAGTATACCGGGACATGCGCTTATTTTAGATTGTCTCAGGAGAGACTGTCCCAGCTACCGGCAAGAAGCTCCCGTTCTTTTTTTATCTTACGTATGCCATTGATCAGTTCATCCTCGGAAATGAAGCCCTTGACAATCAAGATATCAATGAGCGCCTGGTTCAATATAATCTCAGTTTGCAAGGCTTCTTCTGCTGAAATGACAGTTTGGGTGATAATACGTTCAGCCATGTGTAAGGTCTCCGCAGGTTGCTGTTCCGTGCAGTCAAAAATAATGAGGCATATGCCCGACTGCACGCAAATAATTAAACGTTGAGGTGATCAAGAGTCTATCAGTAGGAAAAAGCTTTGCACAATATTTAAAAACTGCGGGTGGAATGATAAAAGGAAACTATTAGTAGGGAGTTATTTTGATATACAGGGTATCACGTGTTCGTACTGCAGGAAATTTTGTAAACCGCAGTTTGTGAATTTGGTGCCCCATGTGAACAGCTTGCTACAGGCAAGGCATCACGCAAGGCATCATGGGGAAAAACAATAGGCAATGAAGCAAATTCAGTACCTTTGGCCTGTAAATCCGTTCAAGCTCAGCCGGAGCACTCCAGCCACTATCTATCTCTTTATAAAAGTTATCCCCAAAGTCCGGAAGAGACATTTCCTGAACTGCCAAACTGTAAGCCATAATTAGGTGACAAAGCTGCAATTTTACGTTATTCAATAGTGAGATTATTAAAAGCGTTAGCCAAAAATAACGGCTGGTAAATGTGCTATCAGCCGTTGAAGGAGGTTTGTAAATGATCGGCTTGCAAGCGATCTCGGCAAATAACGGCTGGTCAATGGCATTTGTCGGTGCCTTGATAGTTATGTGTGGTTTGGCGTCCTTGTCCTTTATTATATCTCAGCTGCATAAAATCATAGGGCTCTTCGAGAAAAAAAAAGCTGCTGCGCACGCTATTGTTGAACAGCCGCCCGACATCGATATTCTAAATAACCTGGAGGTTGCGGCCCGCACATATCAAATGCTTACGGCCGACCTGGGTGATAGTTTTGAACTTGTCAAACTGTATGAAATATTTGAACGGGAAAATTTGCCCCATCCACATTTAACTATTAGTGCTTTTCGCGATGCTGGATACTTAATCCCTTTGGGTAGTGGTTTATTCAGCTGGCAAAAAGTATAAGTTTAACGCACGTGCTATGGATCTGTTTTTCGAGTTTTTAAAAAACACAGGATATTATCTGGCAGACATACGGTACGTCCTCATGATCTGCGTGGGTATTCTGTTTTGTTTTCTTGCTACTGCAAAAAAGTACGAGCCGCTTTTACTGCTCCCCATAGGATTTGGTATTATCATTGGCAATGTCCCTTTTTTTAAGGGATTTGGCCTTGGTATTTACGAAAACAACAGTGTGCTGCATTATCTCTATTTTGGTGTAACCAGCGGGTTGTATCCATCCATTGTTTTCCTGGGCTTAGGGGCCATGACAGACTTTTCCTCAATGCTGGCCCGTCCCAAGCTGATGCTTTTGGGTGCTGCTGCTCAAATGGGTATATACTTCACACTCCTGAGTGCCCTGGCGTTAGGTTTCGCCCCGAAGGAGGCTGCCTCAGTGGCCATTATTGGTGGTGCCGACGGCCCCACCTCCATTTTCCTGACTGCCAAACTTGCACCGCACCTGATAGGCCCTATCGCCATTGCGGCATACTCCTATATGGCGTTGATCCCAATTATTCAACCGCCTATTATGCGACTGCTCACAACCAGAAAAGAACGTTTAATCAAGATGCATGATACCGAACGTCAAGTTACCCGCAAGGAACTGCTTTTTTTCCCCATTCTCGGTGTTATTTTATGCTGTTTTCTCGCTCCGGCATCAATTCCCCTCCTGGGACCATTCTTTTTCGGTAATTTTATGAAAGAATCTCGCGTAGTCGACCGTTTAGCTAAGACTGCCAGTTCTTCTGTCATTGATACGGCGACTATTTTTCTGGGATTAACCGTTGGGGCCAGCACTCAGGCCGATGTTTTTTTAACCGCCAAATCTCTGGGGATATTTTTTCTCGGGTCTGTGGCGTTTTCCATAGCAACTGCATCAGGGATCATCTTTGCCAAAATTATGAATATATTCCTTAAGGAAAAAATCAACCCGCTGTTGGGCGCGGCCGGTGTTTCAGCAGTACCCGGCTCGGCCCGGGAAGTTCATCTTGTGGGTTTGAAAGAGGATCCGACGAACTATTTATTAATGCACGCTATGGCCTGCAACGCATCAGGTGTTATCGGATCAGCAATCTGCGCCGGGATTTTGTGGAGTTTCATGATGCGGTAATTGCCAGGTAAATACTGCCTTTTATCTGTCATGCTGCCTGTTATGTTAAGATTGTTTGCATCAATCACCTCTTGCCAGCTTTCGGTGTAAATGTGAATATCAAGCCCACGCAGCTGGCAACAACTAACCCGCTGTTTTATATATTAAAAGCCCTCTTGAAATTGCATAGAAAGAAAGCTGTTTCTTGTGAAGGCTTCCTTCCGAGTCCAAGAAGACCATGAGAGTATAAAGGGGAAAACAATGGATGAAGAAATGGTAAATGTTGAAGAGTTATCGATTGAAGAGTTGTCGATTGAAGAAGTATCAGTTGAAGAAGCTTTGCAGATGGAATCAATTTTCAGTCAAGCATTGATGGATGTTATGGTAGCTAAAGGGCTCTTTACTGAGCAAGAGGTGTTAGATAGAGTTGAGGAAATTAAAAAAGAAACAGGCTTTGCATTAAGTTAACATATTGATTTGCGACGTTATTTTAGCACAAGAAAATCACGGGTCAAGATTGTGGAGAGCCTATAAGTCCCCCCAAGCTTTTCCAGCAGGTTTGGTGCTCCAATTTTTATGCGTTTTTTGTACTTTCACATTGCAGCGTGCCATTGTGATAATTTTTAATCTACCAAATTTTTTTTAATCATTTGGCGTCAACTGATAGTAAAAAGTTGCAGGACTCAAGCCATGCAATGCTTGAGCCTGAGCTGAAATTTCATCAGACAGGGCATGGATGGCTTTTTGTGCCGACTTTTTATCCACAAAATATTCTTCCAGCAAAATATTCATTAGGATCTGGCCACTGTTATCTCTTGAAGGAATAATGAGCAAGGGTGATGATGCTTTACTGTATTTACGTAGAAAGCGATAAGCGCTTTGAATATTGTCAAAAGTAGTGATCCGTGCCCACCATACTTCTTCCGCTTTTGACGTCAGGGCCACGGGAATTGTGGGAAAACGGACTTTATAGCCCACAGACAACAATTCAGGACTCTTAAGATCCGGATTGGCTGCCATAACCGTTTTGACGTTTTCAGGATTAAAGCTCCACGGTCCGTAAATCCTGCGGACCATATCACCAAAAGTTTCTCCAGAAGCAGTAATAATATCACCTAGATATTCAGGTGGCTCTACCCGCTTACCAATAGAATCTGCAGAATCGTCCGGCTGAGGTTGCGAAACAACCCCTGGGGCAGGCTGGGACTTAGATGCAGTTGCAGCGAGAAAAGGTTTTGCGGCTTCTTGGACCAAAACAGGAAAAAAAACCTTGTCGCCGACTTTCAGGTTGTCGAAATCCCTTAAATGGGGATTGGCAGCAATAACTTGGTCTATATATTGCGTATTCACGTAATCAGGACCGTAAACCTGCTGAATCATACCCAGAAAGGTATCGCCAAGCATAACTTGCCGGCTTTCTTTTATGGCCGGAGTGACTGTGGCTGATTCAAGCACAGGAACCTGCACAGATGCGGCTTTGTCTTCAGGCTGCACCGGAAACGCTGCAGAATTTTCAGCAGGAGCCGCTACTTCGACCTGCCCCTCTGTTAATATCGCCGGCGATAGAATTTTTTGTGGGACTTTTACCGATTCAAGTGGCTGCTGTTCTGGCGGCGGTATCCTTTGGGGGGTAGTCACCTCTGGCAGGTACTCCGGTTGGGGCACGCTCAATGTCTTGGTCTGCACTGACCACAATCCTAAAAGCAGAATGAGAACAACAAGACTGGCAAGAGAAGAGGCCTGGATGATTTGCAATTTTTTTGCCCGAGGAGGGATAAGCTGCTTGGCGCAACGCAGGGTCATGAACCAGCCAACTTTTTTCCGGTTTTCAATAGCCAGTGTCAGGACGATGAAATGGTAGAGCTCAATAATTTCTTTTGGATGCCCCTGGGTCATATGATAAATGGCCCACTGGGCGGGTATACTGAAAAGTGCCGGAGGAAAACTGTGGTCGGCTGTGGTACGTTCCAGGTGAAAGAGAATGAATTTTCTGGTGTCTTTAAAACCTAAAGGTTTGAGCACGGCCGCAAAAGCAACCCGGCTGTTTAAGGAATCGTTCGCATTGATTTTCCTGACTAATGAAGGCTCACAGCATATGACAACCTGGAGCAAACTCCGGCAATCCATGTGATGGTCATAAAAGGAATTTAGAGCATTAAGGCAGAAGTCCGGAAGATTCTGGCCATTATCAATGAGCAGAAGAACGGTTTTTTTCTCCTGTAGACACAGTTTGTAGAAAAAGCTATTGAATGCCCTCTGCAGTAAACTATCATCAAAATCAGAGGGAGTTTTGATGGTTTTGAAAACAGCAGCAACGGTAACAAGAAATTGCTGCAGGTCCCTAAACTGAGGATTGTTAAGCAAAAGCACAACTGTATTGTTGTCCGCACTGAACCTTTGCGCTAGCTGGTTAAAGAGGGTTGTTTTGCCTGACCCATCATCACCTATTACTAATTGCAGTCCTACGCCAATGCGGATGTTATGAGAAAGCTTTTCACATGCATCCCGAACAGCCTGGCTTAGAAATATTTCCGCGCCTGAAGGAGTGGTAACGGGTTCAGTCATGCATTGGAGGCTCTTTTGATAATTCATAGAGGCACAGAGAAAACACTACTATTGTATAAAATCTGTAAGAGTATGTATCCAATATTTTTCAGTACAATTTTGCAATTACCATTGAGTCCATTGGCAATGCTGTGGAATCACCTTACATAAAAAGATAATATTAATATCTCCGCTACGCATTGATCCAGTTTGAGATTAGGAATTACCATAAATAAAAAAGCCGAGCTGCAGTACATGGCTACTCGGCTGTCTCATCGAACCCCCAGGTTTCTCGGCCTTGTTTCACAGCAGGTTTGGCTTTTTCCTGTTAAAGGAGATTATACCAACTTAAAATCAATTACTATTGTACCTTAGTACTATTTATGACAGGTAAATTTATAGTGTGGGAGTTATTAAATCGTATCTGCTAAAGTTTTCAGTTTTTCCTCCTGTTATTGCTAACTGCTCGAGAAGGGAAAGGGAAACGCCGTGGAGACTGTGTCTGTAGGCTTTAACTTTTCTTTTCTTTCGTTATCTCCTGCCAGCGCACTCTGATAGCATGGCTTGTTTTCTCAGTGACCCTGAAGCGATGATCGATGCGTAGTCCGGGCAGGGCAAGAATGGAATCATCAATACATAAGACCGGGACAAGGTCTCTTTCATGCCGGTCAATTTTCTGATCGCGAAGAAAATCAAAAACTTTCTTGCTCCCCGGTGCACCCAAAGGATGGAAGCGGTCACCCGGCACAGGCCTTCTGAGTGTAAGCGGAAAAGAGAAAAGGGCGGAGTCGAGATATTCGCCGGTGGGGAAGATATCTGCTGATACGGGAATGAAGCCTTCAATGTCTTCGACCACCAGCCTTTTGTTCAATGCTGGAAACTCGTAGCTGCCCGGCCCGGCGATCCTGGTTTCGCGTATTTCAAGTGCAGTCTTGCTCGGGAGGTTGCCTCGAAACGGTCCACGCCCGTGCGGATATGCAAAGTTAAAATGCTCTTTGGATTTCGTAACCCGCAGGCCGTCAGAAAGGTGAAGGCAGCCGGCACTTGAACCCGGCCTGGCAAGTTGCAGGAGGTGTTCTATCTGTCTGGACCGGGGTTCACAAGCCATAAGCCAGCAGCATTTTTCCAGCAGCCTTCGCTGGATTGCATGTGGTTGCAATGCAAAAAAATCCAAGTGCAGCTGCAGTGCCTGCGGGCACGGTTCGGGGCAACGAGTGGTATCTTCCTGCACCTGTGCCAAAGTTTCCTGAATAACGCTAACAGTTTCAGAAAAAGCCGCCTCTGTGAGGGTTTCCAGAAGTTCTTCTTCGTCCTGCAGGATGGTTGCCGTGCGGGTCAGGGTCTGCCGGATATTCGGATTGTACTGCTCTGCCAGATAAGGCAGCAGGTCATTTCTTATTCGGTTGCGCAGAAAAAGATTTTGCATGTTGGAGCTGTCAAGTGCAAATGGGATGGAATGCTTATCAAGATAGTCAAGTAGATGAGACTTGGGAAAACGCAGGAAGGGGCGGATATATCTCCCGGCGCGCAGGGTTTTCATACCAGAAAGCCCCTTCCTGGCTGTACCCCTGACGAGGCGCAGGAGAATTTCTTCAGCCTGGTCATCTGCGCTATGGGCTAAGGCAATTTTCTGTGCACCGTAAGCTTGGGCGGTTTTTTCAAGAAAATCGTAGCGCAGCAGCCTGGCGGCATGTTCAATGGAAAATTTTTGTCTTGCGGCCAAGCCTTTGACATCAACGGCACCGGAAAAAAAATCAATACCGAGCCTATTTGCTTCAGAAGCAGCTAAACTTTTTTCCTTTTCTGCTTCACCCGGTCTGAGTCCGTGATTGACATAGACAGCAGCCAGTTTTATATCTATAACAGGGGCTAAACGGGACAGGACGTGTAAAAGTGCCATGGAGTCCGGGCCGCCGGAAACCCCGATAACAACTTTTTCACCGGCCTGCAGGAGCTGCTCCTGTTCGAAGATTTTCAGAGTTTTCTTTTCCAGAGGATGCATACGTAAACCAGTTTTGTAATTCAGGCACACATGAAAGAATATTTACACACTTACTTGTTCAAATTGTCAAGTTCAGGGGTTGGCCTTGATTTTGCTAAGGTTACATGCAGATACGGGAAATTTGTCATTTACTGTATCATCGGGCCCGAAGATAACATTGTACATCTAAGTTTTGCTTCTGAAAAGCATGAACGGGCCCAGGAACAATTAAAGAGTTTAAATTTCAAGGTCTATATCAAAAAGATACCGCAAAAAAAATTTCACTTCGACAGCATGTTTACTGATTATTTTTCGGGCAGGCTTACCACGTTCCCGATCGTCAATGAATCGCCCCTTGTTCCCGCGGGAACAGATTTTCAGAAACGTATCTGGCGCCATATCGGAGAAATACCCTATGGCAGCTGCATTACATATCAGCAACTGGCTCATTCGGTCGGTTCCCCGAAAGGACAAAGGGCGGCAGCTAAGGCCTGTGGAGATAATCCAGTGGCGCTAATAATTCCATGTCACAGGATAGTTGCTGCAAATGGCCTGGGTGGTTTTGCTGGAGGTGTTGCCATCAAAGAAGCCCTGTTGGCAATGGAGCACACCGGAGCAAGATTGCAGAAGTAACGCGGACAGAAAAATATTAAATCACTGAAGTTGTCTCGTGAAAGGACTGGAAGGCTCAACAGAATTCTCCTGCTGCAATTCTTTCAGCAGTTCCGGATCAAAGCGTTGGATCTGTCCTTCGAGTATGGCGATATTCTGATGTACCTTGTCCAGGAGATCGGTTTGCGGATACTTGTCCAGGATTTCCGTCAAAAGTCTATGGGAGGCCATAAGGAGTTCCTTTTTCTGCTCAGGGTCTGAAGTCCTGCCAGCCCTGACAAAAAGGGATGCCGCCTCTTTGCGCATCTTGCCGGCAGCCTCGTTGGCTGCTTCGGTTATCTTCATTGTTGCCTGTTGTTCATACTCGGTATCCATCAGGGCTGTAAAAGCTGATATGGCATTATCATAACGTTGAGAGTCCAGGAGCTTATTGGCGGCATCCCACTGTTCGGTAAATTCCACTTCCTGGACGTGCTGCAGCGTTTCCATTTCCTGGATTTCAGACTGGCCCACTTTGCGATAAGTTTCCTGCAGAACTGCCTGCAGCTCTTCAGGAAAATAATAGCGCGTCATGCTATTAAGAATATCGGTTGCCTCGGCAAATTTTTTCTCTGCGACAAGAGAATCAACTCTGATTAACTGGCGGCTAAACCATGACTTAAGCTGGTCCTTTGCAAAAGTTTTAAGCCGTAAAGCACTGACGGCAACAGGGCTGCCGGTGTACTGCGTCGCAAAAGCATTTATCGCTTCATTTAACCTTGGTGCATCAATCCGGTAGTCATACCTCTGAAATTCACGCAGAAGCGCCATGTAAGCGACCATATCCTCAGACGCGGGATCAGCAGAACGCAGGAAGGCAAGCTGTTCCTCAGCCCATGTTTTTTCTGCACCGATTAGTTCATGTCCTGCGAGAACGCGGTCATAATAGGATTCTGCTGCAGCAACATTGCCGCCGGCAAGAAGGAGATCTGCAATTTCCCGCTGCAGGCTGAGAGGGGCAATTGATAGTTCGCTGGACTCAAGCATGTTTTTAAAGTGTCTTGCTGCTGCCTTGATTTGGCCGCTGTATTGCAAGGCAAGGCCATAGCTCATCTGGGTGGACATAGAGGGCTTCAGGTCAGGGAAATCGCGGGCAAGACGCTCGTAAGACAAGAGTGCCTCCAGGTAAGTTCCCTGTTCGACATATGATACAATCACTTCTTGAGCAGCAGCAAAAGAAAGTTTTGGTTTGGCTTCGGGCATGAATTCATACTGGGGCGCAATATCCTTGGCAAGCATTTCATCGCATTTGCTTTCAAGAAACGTAATATCAAGCTGTTGCATTTTATTAAGGTCAAGTGCTGCAGGCCTGCCAAGCGGAACTGTTTCACTCCGCTGTATCTTTTCCAGTAGGAGACCGTAACCGCTTAAAATGCGTTCAAGCCTCTGCACACATTCTGTTTCAGATGCTGTAAGTTCCTCAGCCAGATCGTCCTCCTGCGTAAATTCGGAAATTTCCAGCCAAGATTCAAACCTGTTTTCATATTCATCCAAACGGAGTTGGATAAACCCGATATCATCATAATCCAGTTTTACTTCCCTGGTCTCCATTGCCCCCTCAGGCTCGAAAAGTGGCAAAGGTGAGGAGGTTGGGGCTGACTCTTCAATTTCCTGTTCAACCTGCTCTGGTGGTGGGGACTGGAAGACTGGTTGCTCAATTTCCTGTTGGCTTGATGGTGCCGGGGCTTGTACCCTGCCAGTGGAAGTAACCGGACGGGTAGCTCCGCACCCGTTTAACAGGAAAGCAAGGAAGATCGATACAATAATGAGCTTGAAAGCTTTGGGAGGCAGCATACGTTATCCTGCAGTTTATTTTGATATGAAGAAGATGAACCCACGTTACCTGTTCCCTTCGGGGTTCAATGTTCTTAAAATTGTCAAGCCTTAGCAATAAAACAGAATTTGTCAATTATGCAAGAATTAAGACTTGCGCTGAGACTTTTTGCAGAGACTAATTATTGTTAAAGAGGAGGAGGCTTGGGGGGCGTATGCGCAAAGTTCACGAATGGAAGAAGTTCGGGAACAATCAATTGCTCCAGAAAGGCTGAAAGGTCCGGTTCGGCTTGACTTCACCGCTTGGAAGGATGGTGCCGAAGCTCAAAACTTTGGCATTTGTGGAATTGGCAGAGTCGGTACTGCCATATTGAGCCCGGACAGGCAAGCCGTTGCCTCTGTTAACCGGGATGCTTTTCTGTTCGAGGTCGGGCTGGATCAAGCGTAAACCTGTCTGGCCGGTGATAGGATCAAAGGAAAAGGCCAGGTCAACAAGGTCCAATTCGGCGCCGAATTCTTTTTCAAGAAGAATGCTGTTCGCCATTCTGGTCCAGACCGGGAGGGCACCACTGGCACCGGTGATGTGCGTGTTATTCCGGACCATGGGATCATTGTTGTCAAAGCCGACATAGGCTGCAACAGTATAGCCGTTTTTTGTTGCAAATCCGTTCTGCCCACTGTCGGGACCGGGAATCACACCTGCAAAAGCAGAATTTGTGAAGCGGTTTGCAGTCCCTGTTTTTCCCATGATGGGAACAGGCAGGTTAAACTGTTTGAGCTGCCGCTCAATTTCAGGATCGCGACTGTGGAGCCGGACATTTGCATGTGCGTAACGTCCTGTCCCTAATTTTACTACATTTTCTAATATGTCACTCAGCGCTAAATTTGTCCTGGCATCAACGACTTTGATATTTTTTCTCACCGGCTCAAAGATGGTTTCGCCTTCAGCATTTTCTATGCGGTCAATAATTGCAAGTTCATCAATACTGTTATCCGAGCTGCTCAAAGTTATATGGCCCATTGTTATAGCCTGGTAGATTCTGGCCGTTTCGAGGAGTGAAATAACATTTGAACCCAAGGGAAATGACAGGACGGGCTCCAGTTCACTCTTGATATTGAAAGCCCTGCCCAACGCTGTCACGTAACGCAGCCCTGCCAGAACACGAAAATCTGGGATGAGTGACAGGACCTCGAAACTGTATGGGGGGAGAGAAGAGAGATATTCGGATTCTGCCTGTACGGCTTTATTGAGTGTCTCCAATGTTGACAGGCTGACTTTGCCTTCAAGGAGGATATTGTTCCAGAAATTATCCTGGAAATTTTTCCTGAACCGTGCAAATGACAGGGGGCGCAATTCTTTCTGGATGTCCGCGGGGCTGAGCATCTGCCAGGAAGCATCTTCAACAGGCGCGCTGGCATAGATAAATATGTCATTGAACCTGTCATGGTAAAAACGGCCAAGGAACATCTCCGGCGCTGCGGTTCTGCTCAACTGCAGTTTGCCGGAAAGACTGGCCCGCAGGAAGTCGAGTTCCTGCGATAGTTTTATATGATGGAGATAATTGTTTTTGAGGATCTGTTGCCGGATATTTTTTTCTGCATCAATCTGGCGTTGGCGCCTTGTTTCCTCAACGTATTCGGGCCCTTCAAGATTTTCAATCTCTTCAAGGAAAATCTCAAAATCAGCACCATATTGCATTTTCTTCAGGTACTGGTATTCGTCGAGTCTGCCGCTGAAGATCAGGTCGGCTTCAAGGTTAATAACAGCCTGTCTGAATGCTGCACGGTAGATTTGTTCCTTGTCCACCAGGATCCCGAGAGTGTCGCGCAGACGCTGCCTGTAGCCGGCATGTGACTCATCATCGCGCGGGCTCAGGTCAAGGTGGGAGATAAGTTCCTTGAACTGGGCCGGTGTGAGCTGATCACACAGGTGGTACAGGAGCCAGACCGTAGCCACATTTTCAGAATGGACACCTGCCCAGCTCATTGACACCTGCTTATGTGGGCTGTCATGGTCTGGTCTCGGGAAATAAGCCTGCTTCTGGTAGACAAACAGGTTTCTGTCGTTGTCTAGTTCATCAATGCTGTCCCAGCCTAGCTGTATAGCTGCAGTATAGACAAGGGGTTTGATTGCGGAACCCATGGGGCGTTTGGCAGAGACTGCCCGGTTGAAGAAACGGTTCTCCATCCCTCCCACCATAAACCGGATAGTTCCATCCCTGAGACCTATCAGGCCGCCCTGGATTTCAGGATATTTTTCCAGGTCAAGCAGTATAGAGTTATTGCTCCGGTCAATTTGACGTACACTTACGAAAATCTTATCCCCGACTTTGAATCCTTTTAGAAATTTTTGCAGGTCCTGCTCACCGGGTTCAGTCCAGCGATTTTTTTCCCATTTGACGAGGGAATCAACAACCGGCAGTAAACCTGGACGATCGACTGTACCTGTAAGATTCTTTATGGAGTCAGGTTTTCCAAGGGAAACGGTTATCAATGGGTTGGCAGAGATATCGATGGCGGCAACAGTGCCAAAGAAAAAGGCACCATCATGCAGGTCCCGGTCTCCGGCCTGCACCAAACCCTCATAGTATTGTTGCAGCTCTTCATGCATATAGCCTTTCAGGCGAATGCTCAGCCGGGACAATTCTTTGCGCAGGCCGTAAAAAGCCTGATCCTGTAATTCCTTTTCAACTGTGGTGTAAATTCTTACGCCAGAAGTAGCGATATTATCAATGCCGTGGGCTGCCAGCGCTTCTTCCACCTCGGGGGCAGAAAGGCCTTTCTTGACAAAATCCATCAGCGTATTAAGCGGAAAGAACATCTGTCCCTGTTTAAAGGCAATTTCCTGCTCCATATAGTCTTCATATGCGCCACGCGAGATCATGCCAAGCTTTAGCATCTGCCCCAGGACATAAGCGGAACGCTGTTTTGCCCGCTTGATAGCCAGGTCGGCCATTTCTTCATCACCCTTGATAAAGGGATTATAGTAATTAGGTCTTTGGACAGAGCCTGCGATAAAAACGCATTCCAGGGTGTTCATCTCTGCAACGGTCTTATCAAAATAATATTGCGCTGCTACGCCCAGGCCATGGCCGTTGCCGCTGACATAGAACTGGTTGGCATAAAATTCCATTATTTTTTCTTTCGGGTAATGGTACTCAAGCCTGAGGGTTTGTAGCAGTTCAGTCAGTTTAGATTTCAGGGAACGGTCTTTTCTTTTGAAAAGGTTTTTGGCGGTCTGCTGGGTGATGGTGCTGCCGCCCTGGACAATTTTT
>Ga0210119_1000003_pt1 | contig 64405 bp, 71 predicted proteins | sample China_Bullhead_C_2_FD_184859 | JGI IMG/M metagenome (GOLD analysis project Ga0210119, IMG submission 184859) | Wetland microbial communities from San Francisco Bay, California, USA, that impact long-term carbon sequestration -... | ecosystem: Environmental > Aquatic > Marine > Wetlands ... | reverse complement strand
GCCCGCATTATCAGGATAAAGAAAATGAGAAGTGGGATATAGTAGGTTAACGCCCCGATAAGCACCCGTTTTTTCTCATTCTGGAACAGGTCCTTTCTGTTGAGGATGATCCGGATATAATTGCGCACCCAGAAAGGCACAGCATCCTGCCCGAGAAAATCGACAAAATACGGTTCAATCCTTTTTTCCGAAGGTTTTTCATTGTACCAGGCCTGCCAGGCATCGCAAAAAACCTGGAACTCGCTTACTCCGAGCCAGACGGCTGCCATGTGGACCTGCTGAATGTCTGTCGGCTTGCTTTTTGTAAACAGCATTGTCTTTCCTTCCTGAAGAACGTTTTCTTGTACATCAAATATAACAACAAAAAAGGGCGTAGGCCATGAAGTTTTGCTTTATTAAGTTCTATTGCAATATGGCAGCTGGAAAGGGTACGTTTGATTTAATGTTGACAAACCGGGTTCAATAGTTACATTAATTTTAATTGATAATTGTTCTCAATAAACATGCAGGTGTGCGATTTATAAAAAACAGTAATGGAGGAAATTATGGCAAAATACGAATGTCCCTGTGGCTATGTCTATGATCCGGCTGAAGGCGATTACGAGAATGGAGTTGAGCCGGGTACTGCTTTCGAAGACCTGCCCGCAGATTGGGTCTGCCCCAAGTGCGGTGCTGAAAAGGAATACTTTGAAAAGATGGATTGATATTATTCAAAAAGCAGATTGAAACTTCAATGCAAAGGCAGGGCCCAAAAGGCTCTGCCTTTTTTTGTAATACAGGGGATAAAAATAACCCTCCTGTGAAATTGCCTGACTGGTATTTTTAGCCCTTTTGATCCCATCCCTGCTCTGCATTTTCCATCCATATTGCCAGTTTCTCCTGGCAGAATGCTGTCAATTTTTTTCATTGAAAATAAATAGTTATATGCATTACAAGGGTACATACACGTGTGCATGTACCTGTTCTCTGAGAAAATAAAAACACAACTAAGCTTAGCGGCAACCTACGGAGGAGAAAACAATGAAAACGCAAAAAAAGATTATATTTGCAGCAGCATTGTTGCTGCTGGTATCCAGCAATGGCTGGGGAGGCGAAAAGGCAAAGCTCGGACCCTGCGTGCGCCAGTGTGTACAGGCGTTCAACCCTTCCCTGGCTGATTCAGGAGCTGATGAGTTCATGGCCGAAGATTTCAGGGGCAGGGATTGCGTACGGCTGTGCAATGAAAATCTCTACCAGGGTGAGTGTTATCCCTCGGCTGACGCCTGCTGTAATCCCGACTACCTTGATACTGACCCTGACTGCCAGGGTGAGCCGCCCCCTGATCCACCGGATCCTCCGGGTAACGGGCTGCCTCCTGATCCCGGCGAGGCCGGCAAGGCAACCCTTGAAGGCATTGACTCGGACGGGGATGGAATGCGCGACGATATCCAGCGCTATATTGCACTGACCTACCCTGATTCACAAAAAACCAGGGCTGCCCTGCGACAATTTACCCTTGCCCTGGATATGTCTATCCTGGAAAGTCCCGATGAGGCGAGCGCTCTCAACAATACTGAAGATATTCACAGAGCGAGTGAATGTTTGTGGTACATCCATTCCGAGCTCTCCATTAAAATGTCAGATTTATTAATGTCTGAGTACTTAAACACTGTGGAACGAAGCCGGGCTTACCTTGAATATAATGATAAGCTGGGCGGCCATGTCTTTGGCGGCAAAGATTTTGATGAATACAAGACATCCTGCACCTTTGACCCTGATGCAATGGAGGACTGAGAATGAAAAAACTTATTTACATATGTATTTCGTGCATGCTTGGAGTCCTGCTGCTGACTGAAACGAGTGCAGCCTCCATTTGCGACACTGAGGAAACCGTGGTTTTTTTCGGTAATGGTATAAAAACAGCAGAAAAAAAAGCTTACGACGCAAGGAATGTAATTAAACAACGGTTGAAAGAACAACTGCCGCCTGAAGAATTTGAGGTCCTGGCATTCGATGTCGCATACAATGGGACGCACGGCCTGCCCCTTGACCTGCTTGAATCCACCGTTCAGGTTCTGGCCGGCAATACAAGCAGGTTCTGGCGTCTTTTCTGGGGGCTTGAAATCATGCCCGACTGGTTTGCTGACAAATTCATTCTCCTGGCAGGCGCGCTTGACAGGAGTGCTTTGGTGACCACAGACAGCTTGAAGGAACATGTCACCACCTATAAAACAAAGATCGCTGAAGGCAAGAAAGTGCTCCTTGTGGCACATTCGCAGGGAAGCCTGTTCGGAAACCAGGCATACAGCCTGTTGAACTACCGCGAGCAGCAAAGCTTCGGCATGGTGTCAGTTGCCAACATCGACAACAGTGTCCTTGGTGCAGACGCCCCCTACACTTCACTGAATACCGACAAGGTCATATTGGCGCTTATTGCCGTCCAGATAGCGCTTCCTTCCAAACCCATGGCGCCAAATACCGAAAACCTGGCCGCTGAATCGGCAGATTCCCTGGGCCACTCTTTTATCCAGTCCTACATGACAGAAGGCAGCAACAGTGAGGCCAGGATCACGCAACAGGTCATTGCAGCGCTGGACAGTCTTGCCACACCGCAGCCGATTGTTGAATCAGGCGTCATTACCGTTTCTCTTACCTGGGGCTCTGCACCCGATGTTGATCTGCATGTTTATGAACCCAACGGCATACAGGTATACTGGTACAATCTCCAGGGGTATTCAGGCACCCTTGACCGTGATGACCGGACCGGGCACGGCCCGGAACACTACAATGTACCCTCGTGTGATACGCTTGCGCGGGGAGTCTATCATGTTGCCCTGGATTACTACAAGGGAGACGCACCTGAAGTGGCAACAGTCCAGATCGAGGCCGGTTTACTTGTCCGGACATTTGAAATTCCCATGTCATCCGAATATTACGGCAGCCCCGATTCTCCCGAGTTAATCGCCAATATCTGGGTGAAAGGCGGCGAGAACGGCGGCTACGATTTCGAAATCTACGAATAATATTACGCCGACACACTCTAGTCCCAAAGCCTCTCAGTAGATGGTACATTGCTGGGAGGCTTTCTGTTGCAGGGCAACGACACACAATTTCGCTTTAATGACTGCAATAAAAATAGTATACACTATTATTATTGGACTCAGCCAGAATCCTTAGTGCTGTACTTGCTCCCTACGTAGTTGATTTAGTTAATAAATATAATTTGTTATTCACGTAATAATACCGTGTCAGCATATTGACCGGCACAAGGCAAAAAGAGCGAAAACCATGAACGAACAGCTGAGTTTTGTTATTGGCGCAGACAACAACATTCCTGTTGAGCAGTTGACTAAAATGAGCAACCGGCATGGCCTTATCGCCGGTGCAACGGGTACCGGCAAAACAATCACCCTGCAGATCCTGGCCGAGAGTTTTTCCCGGCTCGGGGTGCCTGTTTTCGCTGCCGATGTCAAAGGCGACCTTTCCGGAATTGCGGCTGCAGGCAAACCCCATCCGAAAATCGAGGAAAGACTCCAGAAAATCCCCTTGGGGGAATACGTCCAGCGGGCTTACCCCACCGTTTTCTGGGACATTTTCGGGCAAAAGGGCCACCCCATCCGCTCAACCATTTCAGAAATGGGACCGCTGCTGCTGTCAAACCTCCTTGACCTGAATGACACGCAATCCGGGCTGATGTACAGCTGTTTCAAGATTGCCGATGATGACGGGCTGCTGCTGCTGGATCTGAAGGATCTGCGGGCGCTGCTGGCATGGATGGGTAACAATGCCAACGAATTGCGCGGTGAGTACGGTAATATTACCGGGGCAAGCATCGGGGCCATACAGCGCAAGCTCCTGATACTGGAAGAACAGGGTGCGGAACATTTCTTCAGCGAACCGGCGGTACAACTCTCCGACCTCATGCAGACGGATTTTTCCGGCAACGGCGTAATCAGCATTATGGATGTCTCGACCCTGGTCTCAGAATCCCCCCGGGTGTATGCGACGTTTCTCCTGTGGCTGCTTTCAGAACTCTTCGAACAGCTGCCGGAGGTTGGCGACCCGGATAAACCCAAGCTCGTGTTCTTCTTTGACGAAGCACACATTCTCTTTGACCAGGCGCCAAAACCGCTTATTGAAAAAATTGAACACGTTGTCCGGCTTATCCGCTCAAAAGGGGTGGGGATTTATTTTATTACGCAAAGCCCGCTTGATATACCCGAAGATGTCCTGGGGCAGCTCGGACTCAAGATCCAGCATGCCCTGCGGGCCTTTACCCCTAAAGACCGGCAGGTTATCAAAAGCGTGGCCCGTTCATTCCGCAGCAATGAACAGTTTGATTCCGAAACAGTTCTCACCGAACTTGGTATCGGTGAAGCCCTGGTTTCAACCCTTGATGCCAAGGGCAGCCCCAGGCCTGTCCAGCGAACCCTGGTCCGCCCGCCTGAATCCCGCATAGGCCCTCTTACAGATGATGAAAGAACAGAGCGCCTCAATAAGTCGCCGTTCCGGGGGCGCTACGATGCGGTTGTTGACCGTGAATCCGCTTACGAACTTCTGAAAAAACGCGCCGAGGAACTGCAGGTCCGGCAGGATGCCGAGATGCGCTTGAAAGCAGAACAAGAAGCACAGGCAAAACCAGCCAGGGGCAGGAAAAAACAGTCCATTGGCGACGCCTTTATGAAAAGCACGGCACGGTCCATTGGCAGCTATGTCGGGCGCCAGATAATCCGGGGAGTCCTTGGGTCAATATTTGGCGGTAAACGTTAATGCAATCCTCCAGGAAAACAGCCATGAACCCTTTTCAAAAAATGACATGTATTTTGCGCAGATCTCTGCATTTCCTTATCTTTTCCCGCTATTTGGTGCTGTATACAACCCTGGGACTGTCTGCCTTCTTTATGCTGACAGGCTGCGCACAGGAACCCGGCGGCCCGCTCTTCAAGGTGTCGGACGCGTCATACAAATCTATTACTGATGCAGTGTTTGAGACTATCAGTTCCCAGGTATTTTTCGTCGGTGAGCACCACGACAATCCCCACCACCACGTAAACCAGCTGGAGTTGATACGGGAAATACATGAGAAGGGAGAAAAACCCCTGGCCATCGGGCTGGAAATGTTTGAAACCGGATACCAGGCGCACCTCGACCAATGGGTTGCCGGCAAGCTGGCTGTAGAAGAATTTGTGAAGATCTATTATGAGAACTGGGACCAGGCATGGATATTGTACCGTGATATCTTTCTCTATGCCCGGGAGCATCAGATCCCTCTCCTCGGCTTGAATGTTCCCCGGAAAGTGGTGCGAAAGGTGGCACAAAAGGGATTTGGCTCCCTGACACCTGCCGATATGCAGGAACTTCCGCAGGGTGTTACCTGTGATGTTACCCCGCCATATGAAAACTTCATCAAGCGTGTCTTCGGATGGCATGGCAAAAAAAATGGCTCATTCACCAACTTCTGTGAAGCGCAGGTCCTGTGGGATACCGGCATGGCCATAAATCTTTTGAAATTCCATGATCAGAATCCCGGCACAAAATTAGTGGTCCTGGCCGGGGACGGACATGCCTGGAAACCGGGCATTCCCCGACAGATATCACTGCGCAAAGATCTACCCATGGTAGTTTTTCTTCCCGAGACGGCAAAACTGCATCGCAAAAATGTTGCGCAGACGGATACTGACTATCTCTGGCTGCTAACGTTTATGTAATGTCCTGAAGCGCAGAATGGCCATGAGGCAGGTTGCATGGCCGCAAATCATTATGCTTTTTTCTGGATTTTCGCCCAGGCATCCCGCAGGGTGACGCTCCTGTTGAACACGAGCCTGCCCTCTGTGCAGTCATGCCTGTCAGCACAAAAATATCCCAGCCGTTCAAACTGATAAATGCTTTCCGGTTGTGCATCTGCAAGGTTGGGTTCAAGTTGGCAGCCGCTGAGTATCTCAAGGGATTCCGAGTTGATATATGTCGTGAAGTCTTCTCCCTCTTCCGCCGCGGCAGGGTTTTCCCTCGTAAAAAGATGGCTGTAGAGCCTCACCTCTGCTGGTAATGAATGCTGGGCGGAAACCCAGTGGAGCGTGGCCTTAACCTTGCGGCCGTCAGGAGCATTGCCGCCCCGGGTTGCAGGATCATAGGTGCATCGGAGCTCCAGGATCTCCCCTGTCACGTCATCTTTTTTTATACCGGTGCACGTAATAAAATATCCGTAGCGTAAACGCACCTCCCGGCCGGGAGCAAGACGAAAGAACTTCTTGAACGGCTCTTCCATAAAATCATCCTGCTCAATATAAAGCTCCCGCGCAAAGGGTACTTTGCGGCTGCCGGCAGCAGGATCCTCAGGATTATTGACCGCGTCGAGCTCTTCCACCTGCCCTTCCGGGTAGTTTTCCAGCACAACTTTAAGCGGTTTCAAGACAGCCATGACCCGTGGCGCCCTTTTATTGAGATCTTCCCGCAAACAGTGCTCGAGCAGTGCCATATCCACCGTACTGTCTTTCTTTGCCACACCGATCCGCTCACAGAAATCACGGATCGCTTCCGGTGTAAAACCGCGGCGGCGCAAGCCGGATATGGTCGGCAGCCTGGGATCATCCCAGTCCTGGACATGCCCTTCTGACACCAGGCGCACCAGTTTGCGCTTGCTCATAATGGTGTAGGTGAGATTAAGGCGGGCAAACTCAATCTGCTGTGGATGACAGGCAAGTTCCAGTTCATCAATAAACCAGTCATACAGCGGCCGGTGGTCCTCGAATTCCAGCGTGCAGATTGAATGGGTTATTCCTTCAATGGAGTCGGACTGGCCATGGGCAAAATCATACATGGGATAAATGCACCAGGCGTCGCCCGTTCTGTGGTGGCTGGCATGCAGGATACGGTACATTACCGGATCACGCATATTGAGGTTCCCGGATGCCATGTTAATTTTTGCCCGCAGAACATGGGTTCCATCGGTAAACTCTCCTGCCTTCATGCGTGCAAAAAGATCGAGGTTTTCCGCCACGCTTCTCTGGCGATAAGGGCTTTCGCGGCCGGCCTGGGTCAGGGTGCCCCTGTACTCCCTGATCTCTTCAGCGCTTAAGCTGTCGACATAGGCCCTGCCTTTCTTGATCAGGAATAGGGCAAATTCATAGAACTTTTCAAAATAATCCGAGGCAAAGTAAAGCCGCTCCTGCCAGTCAAACCCGAGCCAGCGCACATCCTCCTTGATCGAATCGATGTATTGCTGTTCTTCTTTTGTTGGATTGGTGTCATCAAAACGCAGGTTACATACCCCGTTAAAGTCCTGGGCCAGTCCAAAATTAAGGCAGATGGACTTGGCATGGCCGATATGCAGATAACCGTTGGGTTCCGGCGGGAAACGGGTCATGACCCTGCCGTCATTCTTATTGGCCCTGATATCTGCGGAAACGATGGCTGCAATAAAATTGGCCGCCGGTCCTTTCTCTTGTGCCTTCATGGGTAATTTACTCTTATATGGTATTGAAAAACCTGCCTTCAAGGAGAACATCTTCCCCGTAACGGCGGGTTTTGATTAATTTGAACTGCGGCAGGCGGTTCGCCTTTTTTTTGGCGGAAAACGTTGCCAGGGGCACTCCCTGCCCGCCTATAAATGTCGGCGCTACAAACAATAAGAGCTGATCCACCAGGCCGGACTCCAGGAAAGAGCCGTGCACCCTGCTCCCGCCTTCAACAAGAAGACTGGTTATCCCGGCTTGTCCAAGAACTGCCAACAGCGCCTTGAGGTCAAGTTCACCCCTGCATGCTAGAGGGACTGTTTTAATAACCGCGCCTGCAGCTGCAAGTCTGCTGCGTCTTTTCCTGTCAGCCCCCCTGGTGCAGAAAATCCATGTCTGGGCCGCTGAGTCCTGCTGCAGCATTGTAGCCGCTGCCGGCAAACGCAACTCTGCATCAAGAACCACCCGCAGCGGATCCCGTCCCCCTGCAGATCCATGCAAACGGGCAGCCAGGGAGGGATCATCCGTTAAAGCTGTGTTTATCCCCACCAGTATCGCATCAACCTGATTGCGCAGGACATGAACGCGGCGCCACGATTGCTTGCCGGTTATTCTGGTAGACTGCCCCGGAAGTGCTGCAATCCTGCCGTCAATACTCATGCCGGCCTTCATTATCACCCAGGGATTGCCTGTGGTTGAATGCTTGATGAACGGCAGGTTTATTTCACGACACTCCATCTCCAGGATCCCGGAGGAAACCGTCAGTCCCTGCGATGAAAGGTAACGGGCGCCGCCGCCGGCAACCCCCGGGTTGGGGTCAAGCATGCCGATTACCACCCGGGAAATTCCGGCCCGCAAGACCGCCTCGACGCAGGGAGGGGTGCGGCCCGAATGGTTACAGGGTTCGAGGGTTACATACAGGGTTGCATCTTTTGCTTTTCTGCCGGCAGCCTGCAGGGCATGAATTTCTGCATGGGGGGTCCCGGCTTTTTTATGATAGCCTCTGCCCGCCACCTTATTGTTCTTGACTACAACTGCCCCGACGCAGGGGTTGGGTGAGGTTCTGCCCATTCCCTTTTTTGCCTCCTGCAGGGCCAGACGCATGTAATTGCTGTCAATATCAATCACGCTATTCCTTCCTGGTATCCAGCAGCCCTTTCAGTTCATCCATGAACTCATTAATATCCTTGAACTGCCTGTACACGGATGCAAACCTGACATACGCAACCTCGTCAAGCTTTGCCAGACCCTCCATCATTTTTTCCCCGATCCACTGGGTCGGCACTTCGCGTTCCCCCATATCCTGGAGTTCTCTTTCCAGAGAATCCACAAATTCATCAATATTCTCCATGCTTACCGGCCTTTTCTCACAGGCTTTTTTCAAGCCCGCGACAACCTTGTAACGGTCATAGGCTTCCCGCCGCCCGTCTTTCTTGATGAGCATGGGCATCATGACCTCCAGCCGTTCATAGGTCGTAAACCGCTGTTCACATGATTCACAGGACCTGCGCCGGCGGATAATGGTATTTTCCTTGTTCAGCCTGGAATCAACCACCTTGTTTTCAAGATGACCGCAATATGGACATTTCATGATGTTTTTCCCTTGTGTGTTCCTGCTCGGTTTGCCTGATTATAATAACGAAAGGCAACTTTTGGGCTATGCCAGCCTGATCTGCTGTATCGGTTCAACCAAATTTTTTCGGGACAATACCTGCTTCAGCAAGCATATCAGAGGCAAGAGAATCGGAATAGCCTTCCTTGTAATAAATATCAACGATGCCGGCATTTATAAGCATCTTGGTACAGATCGAGCAGGGCATGTTGGTGCAGTAGAGGGTTGCCCCCTGAATATTGACGCCGTGGATGGCCGCCTGGATAATGGCATTTTGTTCGGCATGCAGCCCGCGGCACAACTCGTGGCGTTCGCCGGAAGGGATACCCATCTGCTCACGCAGGCAGCCCACATCCAGGCAATGATTTATCCTGGCTGGAGCCCCGTTGTACCCGGTGGTCATTATCCGTTTGTCCCTGACGAGAATAGCACCCACTTGCCGCCGCAAACAGGTGGAACGCTGGGCCACAAGCTCTGTTATGCCCATAAAGTATTCATCCCAGGAAGGGCGTGTCACTTTTTTCATTGTTTTGTATAACGTATTTATGTTTGGCTGCAGTAAGGCGACAGGAAACTGCCAATTGCTTTACTCTGCCTGTATAAAACAGGCTATACGTCGTCAGCGTAGAGATGAGGATAGAGCGGGAACCTTTCACACAGTTCCCTCACCTCGGAGCGGATCTTTTTTATTTCCTGCGCATCCCTGCGGTTCAATATCGCCCTGTTCATCCACTCAGCGATCTGTTCCATGTCACGTTCGATCAGACCGCGGCTGGTTACTGCCGGGGTCCCTATCCTGATGCCACCTGTAACGAAACGGCTTTGCGTATCAAATGGAAAGGCATTCTTATTGACTGTCAGTCCCGCGGACTCCAGGGTCTCTTCAGCATCTTTGCCGGTTATATCCTTGTTGGTCAGGTCCACGAGCAGCAAGTGGTTATCAGAACCGCCGGACACCAGCCTGAAACCATGACGGACCAAGGCTTCCCCCAGGGCCCGGGAATTTTTTACCACCTGTTGCTGATAAAGCACAAATTCCCGGGACATTGCCTCCTTGAAGCTCACTGCCTTGGCGGCAATGACATGCATCAGGGGGCCGCCCTGGATCCCGGGGAATATCTTGGAGTTCAGGCTTTTGCCGTACTCCTCTTTCGCCAGGATCAGTCCTCCTCTGGGGCCGCGCATAGTTTTGTGTGTTGTGGTTGTAACATAATCTGCATAGGGCACCGGCGAGGGATGCACCCCTGCTGCTACCAGGCCGGCGATATGAGCCATATCCACCATGAAAAGCGCGTCAATCTGGTCGGCGATTAGCCTGAAGGCCTCAAAATCAATAAGTCGGGGATAGGCACTGGCACCTGCCACAATCATTCTAGGCCTGTGTTCATGGGCTACACGCTCAACTTCCTCCATGTTGATCGTACCCGTTTTCTTTTCAACACCGTATGAGATAAAGTTGAAGAGCTGGCCTGAAAAGTTGACAGGGCTGCCATGGGTAAGGTGCCCGCCATGGGCCAGGTCCATGCCCAGAACCTTATCACCGGGATTCAATGCCGCAAAATAGACAGCCATGTTCGCCTGGCTGCCGGAATGAGCCTGAACATTTGCGTATTCGGCCTGAAACAGTTCCTTGGCCCTGTCAATGGCCAGGTTTTCGACAGCGTCTGCATAATCACAGCCGCCATAATAGCGTTTACTGGGGTAGCCTTCGGCATACTTGTTGGTGAAAATTGAGCCCTGGGCTTCAAGTACTGCTTCGCTGACGATATTTTCCGAGGCAATGAGTTCGAGATAGTAGCGCTGGCGCTCCAATTCGTTCTTTATGGTGTTGTAGACTTCGGGATCTTGGTTTTTCAGAGTTGACATTGTTGCTATGGACTCAGATTATTGTAAGTAATTGTAATGGGCTCGCCTATCCTTAAAACATATCAATCCGCCGCTGATGCCTGCCGCCGGCAAATTCAGAGGTCATCCAGGTCCGCACTATTTCCGCTGCCAGCCCCGGGCCGATTACCCTTGCCCCCAGACAGAGAATATTTGCATCATTGTGCTCCCGGCTCATCTTGGCGGAAAACATCTCATTGCAGAGGGCTGCCCTGATTCCGTGTATACGATTTGCAGCCATGGACATGCCGATGCCTGTCCCGCAAATAAGGATACCGCACTCGCATCCCCCTTCCTTTACCAGAGTACTCACAGATCTGGCAAAATTCGGATAGTCAACGGAATCAGTCGAGTTGCACCCCTGGTCGTCAACTGCGTGCCCCAGTTCGGTGAGCACCGCGACCACGGTTTTTTTCAAGTCGATCCCACCATGATCACAACCAATGGCTACCTTCACGTTGTCACCTCAACAATAAAACAGGCGTTATTCTTCAAATTTCTTCATGACGAGGACTGCATTCGTGCCGCCAAAACCGAATGAATTAGAAAGAGCAGCCCTGATAAGGGTCTCTCTTGCCGTGTTAGGCACATAATCTAGGTCACATTCCGGCTCAGGGTTTTCCAGGTTTATTGTCGGAGGAATAATCTGGTCCTTGATGGAGAGGGCCAAAAATACCGACTCAATTCCCCCGGCCCCACCAAGCATGTGACCGGTCATGGATTTTGTGGAACTGACGGCCAGTTTATATGCATGCCCGCCAAAGACGGTTTTTATTGCCCGGGTTTCCACCACATCGTTTAACGGAGTCGAGGTACCATGGGCGTTGATATAGTCAATATCCTCCGGAGTGCACCCCGCGTCATCCAGGGCCATGCGCATGCACCGTACCGCACCGTCACCATCCTCCGGCGGCGCCGCCATGTGATACCCGTCCCCGGAAAGACCGAAGCCTACGATCTCGGCAAGTATCCGAGCTCCGCGCCGTTGCGCGTGTTCAAGCTCTTCCAGGATCAGCATGCCGCCACCCTCGGAGATGATAAAACCGTCCCTGTCTCTGTCAAACGGCCTGCATGCCTTTTCCGGGTTTTCATTTTGCCTGGAAAGGGCTTTCATGGCGTTAAAACCGCCAACAGCAAGCGGACAGACCGTTGATTCACTGCCGCCGGTAATGGCAGCGTCACAATCACCGCGGCTTATTGAACGGAAGGCTTCGCCCACCGCATGGGTTCCGGCAGCACAGGCTGTAGTCACCGAAAGATTTGGGCCCTTGGCGCCATACACGATGGAAATCTGGCCTGCACTCATGTTTGATATGACCATGGGAATGAAAAAAGGGGTGATCTTGCGGGGCCCCCTTTCCAGGGAGATCTTGTGGTACTTTTCAATGGTCTGCAGACCGCCGATACCATTCCCGGTAAAAACACCAACACGATTCGCATTGGCAGCATCAATGGTCAAAGCGGCTTCGTGCAGGGCCATGCCTGCCGTTGCCACCGCGTACTGCACAAAAAGATCAAGATGCCGCGCCAGTTTGGGCTCGATAAAATCTTCCGCGTTAAAATCCTTGACCTCAGCTGCAATTTTGACGCTGTAATCAGTGGTGTCAAAGCGTGTAATAAGGCCAATCCCGCTTTTTCCTGCACACAAATTGTGCCAGGTCTTTTCAGTTCCGGTGCCCAACGGGGTGACCAGACCGGTGCCTGTCACTACTACCCTGCGTTTCATTCGTTTTCACCCATCAGAATTATATCCTGTATTCTGCCTTGGCCGGAAACGCTGTAAAAAAAAGCGGCTGACCATAAAATGTTATACCTTCGAGGCTAAGTCTTCAGGCCGCATACAGAGAGGGATCTTATGAAACTTTACTTACGTGATCTATGGCATGCTGGACCGTGGTGATTTTCTCGGCCACTTCATCAGGAATTTCAATACCGAAAGCTTCTTCCATTGCCATGATAAGTTCAACAAGGTCCAGGGAATCTGCGCCAAGATCATCAACAAAAGAAGCGCCCGGCACCACCTTGTCCTTATCAACACTCAACTGCTCAACAATGATATCAATCACTTTTTCTTCTGCCGACATGTTCAAATCTCCTTAAGTAGTTGTTGTCTCATTAGTGATTATATATAAAGCATATCTGCTCAAATCAACAAATAAAACTTAGTATAATTTTTGTAAAGGATTGCGACGCGCACAATCTCATCCCATAAACATTCCGCCGTTGACATGAATGGCCTGTCCGGTGATGTACCTGGCATCATCGGACGCCAGATAGGTCACGGCAGCGGCAATATCTTCAGGCTTGCCGAGGCTGCCAAGGGGTATTTCTGCAAGGATTTTTTCCCTGACTGCTTCCGGCAGCTCACTGGTCATATCCGTATCAATGTACCCCGGTGCCACACAGTTCACAGTGATGGCGCGGGATGCCAATTCTCTGGCGCTTGAGCGGGTAAGCCCTACCAGCCCGGCTTTGGCCGCCGAATAATTCGCCTGGCCGGCATTGCCTGCAAAGCCGACAACCGAGGTGATGATAATTATCCGGCCCCACCGCTGTTTCATCATGGGCCTGCACCCGGCCTTGATGCAGTTGAAGGCGCCTTTCAGGTTAACTGCCATGACCTCGTCCCAGGCTTCTTCTTTCATTGTTGCGATGAGACCATCCCTGGTGATCCCGGCATTGCAGACCAGGATGTCTATCCTGCCGCATTCGGCGCTTATCTGCTTAAAAGCTTCCTGCACCTCAGCGCTCTTTGCCACATCAAATTTGAGTACGACACATTCACTCCCCAGGGCTTCAACTTGCGCCTTGGTCTCTTCCGCAGCTTGCGGCCGGCTGACATAGTTTATTACCACCCTGGCCCCCATTTTAGCAAGACGCAAACAGATGGCACGACCAATTCCTCTGCTGCCGCCGGTGACAACCGCTACTTTCCCAGCCAGACTCATTATCCCTTTTTCTCCTTGATCTTTTCTATCAATTTCGGCACTACCTCAAACAGGTCGCCCACTATGCCATAGGTGGCAACGTCAAAAATAGGGGCATGGGGGTCCTTGTTGATAGCCACAATGGTCTCTGAAGACTGCATCCCGACCACGTGCTGGATAGCCCCTGAAATACCGCAGGCAATATACAGTTTCGGGTTGACGGTTTTTCCTGTCTGCCCGACCTGGTGAGGATATTGGATCCATGCAGAATCAACCGCGGCCCGCGAAGCTCCTACTGCCCCGCCTACAGCGTCGGCCAGCTGCCGTATAAGCTCAAAGCCTTTTTCATTATCCAGGCCGCGGCCTCCTGCAACAATAATATCACCCTCGGTGATATTGACCTGGTCCTGCTCCTCCAGGACATTGCGCAATACCCTGACCCTGGATTGCAGACGTTCAGCTTGCGGCCGATAATCAATAATGTCTCCCCGCCTGTCAGGATCAGGTGTTGTGGTTTTCATGACCCGCGGTCTGACAGTTGCCATTTGCGGCCTGGTATAGGGACATTCTATTGTGGCCATTATATTGCCCCCAAAGGCCGGCCTCGTCTGCAGCAAAACGCCGTCTTCAGGCCTGATTGCCAGCTGGGTGCAGTCTGCAGTAAGACCGGTTGCCAAAGCAGTTGCGACCAGAGGGATAAATGAACGGCCAATGGCCGTGGCGCCGGCCAGGACGATTTCAGGCTTATGCTCCCGAATGACATCCTCCAGGATATTGCCGTATATTTCGTCCGTAAAGAATTCCAGGGCCGGATCATCAACCCGATAGACAACATCAGCACCATACGACACGAGATCTTCGGCCGCCCCGTCCATAGCGGAACCGAGAAGAACAGCGCTCAAGGGTACTTTCTGCTGGTCAGCAAGCTGGCGCCCGATGCCAAGCAGCTCAAAGGATACCGGTGCCACTTTGCCATGCCGATATTCCGCATATATCATAATACCTGACCATTCGGCCAGGTCTGCCTGCGCAGTTTTCGCCGTGGCCTCAATACTCAGGGCCCCCGCTTCACAACTGTCAACACAGGATCCGCAGAGTGTGCACTTCTCGTTGACCACGGCGACACCGTCAACAACCTTAATGGCCTCAAAAGTGCAAACCTCTTCGCAGACGCCACAGCCTATGCAGGTTTCTATATCAATTCGCAGCATAATTAAAGATACGGTTCAAGTTTATGCACCAGCTGTTCAACCTGCTCATCAACAGTCCCGTGCAGCATTGCCCTTTGACCCTTGAATTCAGGCGAAAAGACCTTTACCACCTGGGTCGTGGAACCGGGAAGGCCGATGCTGTCAGGATCGGCCCCGATATCTTCAGCATTCAGGGTTTTAATGCTCAAACTTTTTGCCTTCATCTTTCCCTTCAACGAGGGGACCCGCGGCTCATTTATTTCTTTAACCACGGTGAGCAGGCCCGGCAGCGGGATTTCTACTTCATCGTAACCGTCATCCATCAAGCGCTGCAGAGACAAAACGCCCCTTTCAAAACCGGTTATTTTCCTGACATAACTGACATACGGGATATCCAAACGCTTGGCCAAGCCGGGGCCAACCTGGGCCGTATCCCCGTCAATGGCCTGTTTGCCGCAGACAATCAGATCAAAGGGGCCATTCTTCATAATGGCCTTGCCCAGGGTATAGGTAGTGGCCCAGGTATCGGCACCTGCAAAAGCACGGTCGGAAACAAGAACCGCGGCGTCTGCCCCGCAGGCAACAGCCTCCCGCAGAACAGTCTCTGCCTGTGGCGGGCCCATACTGACAACAGTTACCGTGCCGCCATGCTGCTCTTTGAGGCGTACAGCCTCCTCCAGCGCATGCCGGTCAAAGGGGTTCATGATGGACTCCACCCCTTCCCGTGCCATGGTGTTGGTCTTGGGGTCCAGACGGACATCTTTGGCGTCAGGGACCTGTTTTATGCAAACAATAATGTTCATGGGGTGCTTTTAATAAATTTAACGTTGCTTGTGAACTGTGGATATTTCCTTGCGGTCAGATTTTTTTAGTATATTCCTTGTTGAGCTCCTGGCCTATGACATTTCTCTGGATTTGGTTTGTCCCTTCATATATCTGGAGTATTTTTGCATCACGCATCATTTTCTCCACGGGATATTCGCGCATATAGCCATAACCCCCAAGAACCTGGACCGCATTGGTGGTGACTTTCATTGCCATGTCGGTGGCAAAAACCTTACACATGGATGAGGCTTTAGACATATCTTTCGGATGGGCGGCTATATGCTTGGCGGCAGCATAAACCAGGGCCCTGGATGCCTCAACCTCCATCGCCATATCAGCCAGCATATGCTGGATCGCCTGAAATGAGATAATCGGCTTACCGAATTGGACCCGTTGTTTAGCATATGTTACCGCTTCATCGAGTGCTGCCTGCCCTAATCCCACGCCCAGAATCGCAATTCCCGGGCGGGACAGATCCAGCGTTTTCATGACTGTTATAAATCCCATACCCTCACGCCCGATTAAGCGATCCTTGGGAATACGACAGTTCTTGAAAATCAATTCACAGGTGGCGGAAGCCCGGATACCCATTTTCTTTTCTTTTGGTCCACAGGAAAATCCCGGGTCAGTGTCTTCAACCACAAACATGGAAGCGCCGCGCGCGCCCTTGCTCCTGTCGGTAATGGCAACTACTGAATAAATTTGTGCTTCACCGGCATTGGTTATCCACTGCTTGGTACCGTTCAGCACCCATTCGTCACCATCGGGTACAGCCGTGGTCTGGATTCCTGATGCATCACTGCCGGCATTTGCTTCGGTGAGGGCAAAAGCGGCTTTCTTTTTCCCACTTGCAACATCCGGCATATATTTTTGTTTCATTTCTTCGCTACCGGACAATAATATTGGATAAGCCCCCAGGGCACTGGCAGCAAAGCTTGTCGCAATTGCTACACAGCCACGCCCGAATTGTTCCAATGCCAGTACTATTTCAAAACAGCCGCCTCCGTATCCACCATATTCTTCCGGGATGTAAAGACCAAAAAGATCTGCCTGGGCAATATCGTTAAGTATTTCTGTGGCAAACTCTTCTTTTTCATCGAGCTCTGCCCGTACTGGTATAATTTTATCATCCGCTATCTGCCGGGCAATATCGACGATCATCTGTTGTTCTTCGGTTAAAAAATAGTCCACGATTATCCCCTTGGTTTTCAGTATTCCCTAAATTTGATACATCCGTGAAAGTCTCACCGGGCAGCTACAGGGCCTCATAAATTAATGTGGTACAGGTGAAAACCGGTCCGTCGAATGTTTTCTGCGCGACCGACAATATTTTGAAATTCAGAAATAACAAAGTTTTATACTCTGTTCTCTACCCTGCAGGCAAGCTCAAAACAAATATATTTCTGCAGAATCATCAAATGGGCTACCAGCGCCAGAGCACCACTCCCCACGTAAAACCTCCGCCAAATACGCTGAATAACAGGAGGTCTCCTTTTTGCAGCCGTCCTTCACGGTTGGCCTCATCAAGGGCTGCGGGAAGACTGGCTGCAGATGAGTTACCATACTTTTGAATGGTGGTATAGACCTTTTTAAAGGGCAGGTTGACCCGTTCGGCCAGGCTCTTGAGAATCCTGATATTGGCCTGGTGCGGAATGAGAAGGCTGACGTCATCCAGCGTGATCCCTTCCCGCTCGAGCAGATTTTCAACAGCATTTCCCATTTCACGTACAGCATGTTTAAAAACATCCTTTCCGACCATGTTGAATGCCGAACCATCACAAAATTTGTTGCGCTCTGGAACGGCACCATAATCTACAGCAGGGCAGTAACGGCGTGGCGCAGCATCCAGCGACAGCAGTTGCCAAAGACGCCCATCACTGTAAAGCTGGCTGGCAAGCATACCTGCATCGCTTTTACTGCCTGAAACGACACAGGCACCGGCACCATCCCCGAAAAGAACACAGGTATTACGGTCCTGCCAGTCTACCCGGGATGAAAGTGTCTCCGCTCCTATCACCAGGATTTTCATGTCAGGAGCATTCTTTAAATACCTGTCTGCAATCTCCAGGGCATAGACAAAACCGGAACAGGCTGCACTGACATCAAAGGCAAAGGCGGTCTCAGCACCGATTTCCTTCTGGACAAGGCAGGCACACGAGGGCATTACCATTTCGGCAGTGATGGTGCCCACAATTATCATGTCCAGTTCCAGGGCGGTAATACCAGCCATCTCCATGGCACTGATGGCAGCCCGGGTTGCCATTTTTGACGTCTCTTCACCGGGGCCGGCTATTCTTCTGCTCCTGATACCTGTACGGGTGGTTATCCATTCATCACTGGTCCTGACGATCTTTTCCAGTTCCTTGTTGGTCAGAATGTACTTTGGCAGATATGAACCTGTGCCGATAATAGTTGCCCTACCGGTCATGCATCTTCTCCCGGCCCTATGACTGCAGCGGTCTCCTTCGGCTCTGTCTGAGCAGACCTCTGGTCAGACTCGGAAAGAAGCTGAAGTATATGGTAGTTTACTTTGCTGCGGATCATTTCTGCGGCTACCTTTATGGCATTCTTAATGGCTTTGGCATTGGAACGGCCATGGCAGACAATTCCCGTACCGTTTATACCCAGCAAGGGGGCACCCCCGTATTCAGCGTAATCAACCCTTTTGCCGAAGTTGCCAAAGGCCTTTTTAGCAAGCAGATATCCCATTTTCGCCATAAAACTCTTTGACATTTCAATGCGCAGCATGGAAATAATTGCTTCAGCCAGGCCCTCGCTCACTTTCAAACAGACATTGCCGACAAAACCGTCACAGACAATAACGTCAACATTACCCTGGAAAATATCCCGGCCTTCAACATTACCGATAAAATTAAGTGAACTCTTCCGAAAGAGTTCGTGGGCGCTCTTGACCAGGACATTTCCCTTGCCTCCCTCTTCTCCAATGCTGAGCAGGCCGATGCTTGGCCTTTTGATCCGGAAGAGGTTGTCTGAAAATGCTGCGCCCATAACGCCAAACTGGAACAAATGCTGTGGGCGGCAGTCGACATTTGCCCCCACATCCATCATAACAAGGGGCTTTTTCAGAGTTGGGAATGCGTTTGCAATACCGGGCCTTGATATGTTTTCCAGACGGCCCAGTGACCTGATGGCTGAGGCCAGGGTAGCGCCGGAATTCCCGGCGCTGACAACAGCATCAGCTTCACCTTTCTTGACGCAGGCAAATGCTTTTACTATGGATGAGTCCTTCTTTTTCCGTATAGCTTCAAAAGGCGGCTCATCCATGGAAACTGTTTGTGAAGCATGAATGACATGCAACCTGGAGAGGGGCAAGGACTGCTTCTGTAATACTTTGTTGAGAATATTTTCATCACCGATGAGTACTACATTCAGGTCAGACTCCTCAACAGCCTGTATCGCCCCGGCAACCATCTCGTCCGGGCCCAGCTCGCCACCCATGGCATCCAGGGCAATACGCAGTGTCACGTTTTACTCCATTTCTTCTTCAAGCTTGATTACGGTTCTATCCTTGTAGGTGCCGCAGCCGCCGCATAGCCTGTGCGAGAGCTTCGGCTCTCCGCATTTGGGGCAGCTTGAGACAGACGCAGGAGTTAACGAATCATGGGATCGTCTTTTCCTTGTTCTTGAATGGGAATGTCTACGTTTGGGTAAAGCCACTTTCTAACCTCCGAATATATATATAATTTTCTTTGACAGTATAATTTATGAAGAACTAAAATTTCTTCCAAAAAATCTGCTTTGTAATTGCCCAATACTAAACAGCGGAGACTATAAAAAATTATCTATGGTTGTCAAGTCAATTTTCCGGTTGAAGCGCTCTTTATTACAACTCATAGGGCTTTTTATCCCCCACATCATTTATCACATCCAACCGGGTTGTAAAAATCAGTATCACAAACAGCGGCACGGCTCTGTCCTCATGTTCCGCAGCCAACTCAAAATAGCCAGTATAATAAAGAAATTAGCGGAAAAGAGGCTGTATTGTCCTGCCATTCCTGCCATATTTGAGAACTTTTCAATTACATACCCGAGGGGATAACTGACTATTATGGAAGAAAGGGCAAGATACCCAATGGTATGTGCGAAAAACAACAAAAAAGCTGTCAGGAGTTTTCCCACATGAAAAAACATGTTCTCCTTCAAGCGTCCAAGCGCTCGTTCCGCAACCAGAAGAACATAGCCTAACAGCGCTCCCGGCAGGAGGGTCCAGAGAACCAGGAAGGAGTCCACTTCATGGAAATACGAAAAAAGCAGGGAGATTGTAGCAGTTATAAATAAATATGCCAATACCATTACGGTTACGGCATAAGCACCTGGCCTTAAGGGCTGACCGTCAAAAATCCTGGCCTTTGACACCCGGCGAAATCTGCTTCTTTTTTTCCCTATGCCTTCTGTATACATTGCAATAATATTTATCGGTAATGACTGCTTTTCCGGCTTTTATTTCCCGGGCAGCATTTTTATGACATATCGGATTGTCACAGGGAAGCAGTGTTTCTGGAACAAATCACACCATTGCAAGACCTGTCTGTCTCTGTCGTGATCCGTGATAGGATGGATACGTTTTCTTTTGGGGTTTACCAATAACGGCTGCGTCAAAGCAATTCAGAAATGCGTTCGCCCGCCTTTCTTAATCTTTTATTCATGATATACAGCATGCGCTTCAAAATTTTGATGGCAAGTGTGGGATTTTTTGCAATAAGCTCCTCCATCTTCCGGACTGAAAGGGTAAGAAGCCTGCTTGGTTCGACGGCTATAACGTCATTAGAGCGGGGCCCACTGTCTAGAAAAGCCCCCTCTCCGACCATGGCACCTTTTTCAAGAATAGCGATGATTATATTTTTATCCCAATATTCTGTTTTGTTTTTAACAACCAGTTTGCCTTCAATTAAAAAGCCCACGTAATCATCGGCGCTAACCCCCTCCTTGAATACAACAGCATCTGCCGGCCACTCCCGCAGTTCGAGATAGGAGCACAATTCTTCCGTCTCCGCGGCGGAAAGAAAGCTGAAGGCCTGCCTGATATCTTCTGAACGTGCATCACAACAGGCACACTTGATGGAATTTAAGGAGTTGATGGAATTCATGCTGACAGACTAGTTTGATGCTTCCGGTTTTTCAAGCTGCTTTGAGATCTTTTCCACCAGGCCGGCAAACTGCTCCTTCCGGATAATGGAATCAAAATCCCTGCGATAATTGACAATGAGGCTGACATTTTCGATCTTTAAATCATTTATCAGCCATTTACCCTTATTTTTCTCCAACCTGTAAACAATCGGGATCTCCAGATCCTTGTCAATAATAGCAGTATACACCATGGCTTTATCGCCTTTTACAAGCTGTTTCTTGTAAACAACTTTCTGGTTGTTGTAGGAATCGATCTTGCCGATATACCGCTGTTCTACAAGAGTGGTGAACAGGCCGACAAAGGTATCCTTTTCTTCAGGGGTCAGGGTGTTCCAGCTCTGCCCCAGAGAACTCCTGGCCATTTCCCTGAAATCAAACATATCGGCAACTATGTTGAGAACAAGTTGATGCCGTTCGTCTTTTTTTTCAGGCCCCTTCAACTCAGCAGACTGTAAAATTTTCAAAATATCATCGACTGCTACCTGCAACTGGTCCATGGGTTTTTCTGTTGCAGACGCAGACCCCCCTGTAGCAATCGTAAAAACAGACACGGTCAGCAGCAGAACAACAAGCAGAATTATCGATTGTAACATACTTTTGCGCATCACTACCATACCCTTTCCTTTTAATATTTATATCAAGAAGAACTCTATTGGTTTTCTATTAGACCTTTTCTATACTGCTGATAGGCATCTTTAACCGCTGCATAGGGATCAAGCGCCGTTTCGGTAAACAATTCATAATCACCAAGGGTAAGTGCGGTATAGTTTACCCTTTCTAAAGTCCAGGCACCAATGGTCACTTCCCAGCCAGCATCAAGCAGAATAATAGGATGCACAAATGCGTCACCAAACATTCCCAGGGAATCCCTGAAATTTGAGGGGCCCAGGAACGGCCAGTTGATATAAAACAGGCCTCCTGCTCCGTAATGGGCAAGGGTCTGGCCGAAATCCTCGTCTGAAGAATGCAGATCCAGAACATCCCTGGCAAAATCACCGAGGCCGATTATGCCGACTGTAGAGTTAAGGGCAAATCGCACCACCTCCTCGGATGAATCTCTGACTCTGCCCTGCAGCAGGCAATTGACCGCCCTGGCAGGCGCCCGCAGGTTATCATAGAAGTTTCTGATACTAATCTGCAGTTCTTCCGCAAAGAAACCTGCATAGACCCTGGCAACCGGTTTCAATACCCAGTAATAAAGCTTGTCATTGAAATGAAAAAAGAAACGGTTGAGGGGTTCCAGGGGATCGGCAATAGTATCCGTTGATTCCCACTCATTTTCCCAATTCTCCTCCTCCCAGGCGTCATCCTCTGAACCATCGGCGCCTGCAGCCTGAACAAATAGAGGAACAGTCTCCGCAGCAGCAGAAAAATCTGCTGCATCACCAGCCCACACATGGCTTGTCGTGATCAACAGGGATACAATACATCCCGCCTGGAGAATAAAGCTTCTTTTCATGGTTAGTTAATGTGAAACCATCACTCTGGCTGACGCTGCATGGCTTGAACAAATCAGGCAACAATTAATTACTCGGCCTTAAAAATATACTTGCTTACAAGTGCCTCAAAATCTATGGAGGATTGCGTATCAAAAATTCCTTCACCATCTGCAAGCATTTCCTCATCGGCCCCCTGGATGATTTTAATATACTTATCCCCGATAAGCCCCTGGGTCCTGATGGAGGCAATGGCATCCGCACTGATATTGACTTCCGATTTGATGAGCATTTCAACCCTGGCAAGACCCTGCTCACCAAGTTCAATTTTTCCGACCTTGCCGACACCCACCCCTGCTATCTCAACAACTGCCCCGACTTTAAGGCCGGAGACATTATCAAATTCAGCCTCCAATCTGTAGTTTTTCTCCAAATCAAAAATAGAGAACTCCCCCATCTGCAGTGAAAGGTAGCCAAAGGCCAGAAACCCGGCAAGCATGAACAGCCCAACGATTATTTCCGTATTAATATTCTTCATCATTCATTTTCCAGTCTGCTTTGATAAATATGCCCCATGGTCATTTGAACAAAGTCTTGTATTATTGGATCATTACTCCTTTGAATATCTTCGGAGTTGTTGAAAACCTTGGCCATGCCCTCATGCATAACCACCACCTGGTCGGCAAGGTTAAATATCTTGGGAATATCATGGCTGACGATCACTGAGGTATATTTCATTTCTTGCTGTATCTTGTGAAATAATCTGTAGATCTCCAGTGACCGGGCCGGATCAAGGCCGGTCGTCGGCTCATCAAACAGCATGATCTTGGGCTGGAGCTGCAGCGCCCGGGCCAAACCTACCCTTTTCTGCATACCGCCGCTGAGCTGAGCCGGAAATTTATCTTCATGTCCGCTAAGACCGAACTGCGCCAGTGATGCCATGACCCGTTTGTGAATTTCATCAGCCGGAAGCTTCGTTTTTTCCTGCAGCGGCAGTGCCACATTCCCATATACCGTCATGGAGTCAAAAAGGGCCACCCCCTGGAACAAAACGCCGAAATTCGAACGCACCTCATTAAGCTCCCTGGATCTCATGGTGGTGATATCTTTGCCCTCAATAAGAATTTTGCCGGTGTCCGGTTTCATCAGGCCAAGTATAAGTTTGATCGCCACACTTTTACCCTGGCCGCTTGCTCCCCCGATAACCGTTGTCATCCCTGAATTTATGCTGAAATCAACTCCCTTTAAAACCTTTTGCACCGTGCCATTTGCACTGGTGAAAGACTTATGGACATCGACGAATTGAATAATTGCACCGTTCATAGCAGCATAGCCGTCAATAAATAATCCCAGAGCAGGACGGTAATTGATGAAAGCACAACTGCTTGTGTGGTTACCCTGCTGACACTTTCTGCCCCAAAACCGGTAGAGCGTATTTTGAGCAACAGAAACCCTCTGCCTGTGCAGATCCAGACAATAATAACAGCAAAAACAAAGGACTTGATTATACCCAGGTTGATATCCTTGTTAAGCACACTCTGTTCCATGCCGGAAAAAAAGGCTCCAGGATTTACCCCGAGAAGCTTGACGCCGGTCAAATATCCGCCATAGATTCCAACAACATTAAACAACAAAGTAAGGAGTGGAACAGCAACAAGGGTTGCCAGGAACTTGGGCGCGATAAGGAACCTGTACGGGTTTATGGCCATACATTCCAGGGCATCTATCTGCTGTGATATACGCATAATACCTAATTCAGCGCACATGGCTGATCCGGCCCGGCCCGTTACCATAAGGGCTGTCAGTACCGGACCAAGTTCCCGGATAAGACTTAATGCCACGGCGGAACCAAGGGCTCCCTCCGACCCGACTTTACTGAGGGTGTAATATCCCTGCACCCCTAAAACCATGCCGGTAAAGGCTGCTGTAAAAAAAATAACAACAAAGGAATGGGCGCCGATAACCTTAATTTCTTTCAGTAGAGCCCGAAAACGGAAAGGCGCCCTGAAAATGCCGCTGAGTGACTGTAATAAAAACAACCCCATGCCGCCCAGATCATAAAAATAATACAAGGTGTTACGACCGAGGATTTCTATCTGTTTCAAAACGATTTGCATACAGTTTTTGCTTCACACTCCCGGGTTATTTTAAAAAACCAGGTTTTATATATTCAATTCGATTATGGGGTCAAGTTTCTATGCTTATTTTTACGCAATCTTTACCGTTACTTTATAACTCTTTAATAGAGTCCTGCTATACTCATGCAAGGTCCAAATATTTCATTATACATAGTTGCATGAATTTCATGAACAAGAAATATATTTTTTTTGCAAAACCCCTATCGTCCGGATGATTCAAAATTAATTGTACTTTGGGCTCATATCTTGTAATTTCAGGGCATGAAATTTAAATTAATAAATCATTCTTAGGTAATTTAACTAGTTGTTCTTTTTTCCTTTGCAAGTCAAACCAGAACCTGACCGGAGTATTGCATGGATACATATTATCATCCCAAGGATTTACCAAAATTTGCTGAAATGAGTGAAGGTGCCCCTGAACTCGCCGAAAAATTTTTTGACTATTATTCTGCCGTATTTGCTGAAGGGGAGCTGACCCAAAGGGAAAAATCACTTATCGCCCTGGCCGTGGCTCATGCGGTCCAGTGTCCGTATTGCATAGATGCGTACACGCAGGATTGTCTGGAAAAAGGCTCAAACGTCAATGAAATGACCGAGGCAATTCATGTCGCCACAGCAATCCGGGGCGGCGCCTCGCTGGTGCATGGCGTCCAGATGCGAAACGTTGCCGACAAAATATCACTGTAAACTTTTGTGTGATGAAGCAGTTACACGCAGTTAATAACCTGGGCAGCAACCTCTATCAGGTGCCGAACCTGGAAACATTCAGGAATAATCTAGCCAATCACGGCATAGACCTTACCAGGAAAAAATGCACCACGCTACAGGTCAATGTGGGGCAACTCTGCAACCAGAGTTGCAGGCACTGCCACCTTGATGCCGGACCCTTACGCAAGGAGATCATGAATGAAAACACTGCCTCTGAAGTCATAAAGCTGGCTGGCAGGTTTCGCTTTGAAATGATAGACATCACAGGCGGTGCGCCGGAAATGAATCCGCACATTACGACGCTCGTCAGCAAACTTGCACCCCTGACCAATACCCTGATACTGCGTTCAAACCTGACAGCCATTGCGGCAGAAAAACAAAATGGCCTTCTTGAGCTTTTAGCCGGCAAAAGGGTTGCTATAATAGCCTCCCTGCCCTCCTTAAATGAGGCCCAGTCAGAATCACAACGGGGGGAAAACACTTTTTCACCCTCCATCAGGGCACTCAGAAAACTGAACGCACTTGGTTACGGCCTTCCGGATTCAGGCCTGGAGCTGAACCTGGTGTGTAATCCGACAGGTGCGTTTCTCCCTTCATCCCAGGAGCAGATTGAAAAACGTTTTCGCCAGATGCTTGCCCGTAAATGGGGTATATTGTTCAACAATCTTTACGTTTTTGCCAATGTTCCCCTTGGCCGGTTTCTTACCTGGCTGGAAGACTCAGACAACCTTGAGAGCTATATCCTGAAACTGGCGGCGCACTTCAACCCCTGCACCCTGGACGGCTTAATGTGCCGTTCACTTATTTCCGTGTCCTGGGACGGCTATCTCTTTGATTGTGACTTTAATCAATCCCTGCAGCTGTATATGGGGAACAGGCGGAAACATGTCTCCGAACTGCAGGGTCTGCCGGGGCCGGGTGATACTATAGCAGTATCCGAGCACTGTTATACCTGCACCGCCGGGTCAGGGTTTACCTGAGGCGGCGCCATCAGTGCCTGAGGTCCAGGCCGCTTACCTGCAAAATTACATTTGCTCGAGCCGCAGCTCTGAAACAAAAATGGTCCGTGAATTTACAAATATCCAGCAGGCGAGCAGTGCAGCTGTTGCTTATATTGTCGATCTTGCCGGATCTGCAGTAAGGGATAAGGGGTTCTTCACTCTCGTCCTGGCTGGAGGCTCAACACCAAGGCAGACGTATGAACTATTGAGTGCAGCTGCCAATGCCGAACAGATGCCATGGCAGCAATGCCATTTTTTCTGGGGTGATGAACGGTGGCTGCCTGCAAACCACCCGGAAAGCAATTTCTGCATGGCAGACAAAGCTCTGCTTTCCAGAGTCCCTATCCCTGCCCATAATATTCACCGGATAACAACCGGCCACAAAAATCCTGAAACCGGTGCCGAGTTGTATGAAAGACACCTGCGTGACTTTTTTCACTTGCAGTGCCGGGCGGGGATGAAAAGCAATGTTAAAGACATGGCCATTCCAAGTTTTGACTTGGTACTCCTGGGAATGGGCACAGATGGGCATACGGCCTCCCTCTTTCCGGGCTCGAGTCTCCTGGAAGAAAAAAAGAAATGGGTTGCCGCTGTACCGGAAGGCGTTGGTTCACCTCCGGTTGCACGCATAACGCTTACCCTGCCGCTTCTCAACGGGGCAGAAAACGTTATTTTTCTAACCTCAGGAAGCAGGAAAAGGGCAATACTCGATACCATTCTTACACGGCCGGGAGAAGCGGTAGAACTCTACCCTGCCGCCCGTATCAAGCCGGCCGGCAACCTTGTATGGCTGGCATCCGCAGAAGGCTGAAACAGAAAACGCTAGAGGCTTTTTATGGCTTCACTGACAGGCAGACCGTTGGGAGCCAGGGCGTTAGGATTGATCGCAAGCAGCTCTTCCCAAACCTTCACCGCACCCTCCCGGTCATTCATGTCGTAGCGCAGGACAATTCCCTTGTTGAAGCGTGACTGTTCATGCCTGGGGTCCACCGCAATAGCCCGGTCAAATGTAGCCAGCGCTTTATCGGGCTGACCGTTGCGGCGGTACATAACACCCAGATCTGTCAGAACATTGGGATCGTCCGGCCTCAGTTCAAGGGATTTCTCATAGGCCCGTATGGCCTTGGCAGGGTTATTGGTATCAAAATAAACATGGCCTAACCGTGTCCAGGCGTCTACATTTGTCGGGTTAGTTGCCACCTCCTGCTCCAGTCGCAAAATATCGCTGGCCTGCTCGCGTGTAAGGCCGGAAGCCTGCTGTTGTTGCGGCTGCGGCGGAGCAGATGTAGTCTGGACGCTGCCGGTCGGGCCGGATTGCAGGGCGCTGTAAAAAACTCCACCCAAAAACCCTATAACCAGGGCAATAAGGGCAACAATAAGCATGGTTTCTTTTTTCACAAAGTTGCCTTCCGGGCTTTTCTGCTTTGCCATAAATCCTCCAATTCATAAAAGCGTTTATCTATAAGGATCTCACCGAGCCTGCTATTCAAATTTTATTAGGGAATCAACCCGGCAGAGTATACATTCTCTTGTGCCAGCGTTACAAGCTATGTCTTCTAAGTTTAGAAGAAACGTAGACTAAAACTGATAATACATGTGCCGTCACCAGACAAGTCGGGAAAAATTCTTATCAGCAGGAAACTCTCTTCCGGTTTTCCCGCAAAGTTCAGTTTTTTTTAAAAAAACCTTTCCTCGCAAATTCCTGCCTGAGGTTCCTTATCAGGAAGCTTGTCCTATAAACCAGCAATGCAAAAGAAAACTGGTACCGCAAGAAGTCGATTGTCATCCCTGCGCAATGTTTGTATAAATAATTTAATGCGTAACATTGTTGAGAAATCGTTGATCCATAAAACCGTGCTGGTCCTTATTGCCTTCCTCCTGGTAGCTGGCAGCCCCAGCAATGCAAGTAATTCCGGCCCTGAAATTATGGAACTGAAAAGTCCGGCCGGGAATAAAGCCGCCCGATTCCCCCATAAAAAACACCAGGACAGTTTTGCATGTAAAGAATGCCACCACACCAGGGCTGAAGACTCCGTGCAATCTCCTTATGTGGAAGGCATGCAGATCAAGAAGTGTATCGGCTGCCACAATGCTGACGACATGAGCAATCCGCAACTCAACAGTTTCAAACTGGCTGCCCACGGGCTATGCAAAGAGTGCCATAAGCAAAACAGAAATGCAGCCCCAACAAAATGTTCCGGGTGCCACATCAAATAACAGGGATTAATTATCCTTTATCCTGTTTGCCCCAAAAAAGTTTTGTGATCCTATTTAACCGCCGGCTGCATCTTGGAAAAATCTCCAACCCTGAGGAACAGCCCTGAAATTGCGGTCAGCAGGTTAAGCCTGTTTTTCTGCAAAGCCGCATCATCAGTCATGACCATAACCTCGTCAAAAAATTGATCCACCGGTTCTTTCATGCGCAGGATGATATCGAGTGCCTTGCCGTACTCCTTCGCCTGCAGGAATTGCTTGGTCTCCTCCTGCACTCTTTCAAAGGCCTCATAGAGGCTGCGCTCAGCTCCGTCCTGCAGGAGTCCCCTGTCAACCTCTGCCCCGTCGTGCCCCTTTATGATATTCATAACGCGCTTAAAGGCTGCTGCCAGAACTGTAAAAGATGGTTGCTCGCGTATTGCTGACAGTGCATCTATCTTGGCACGACAATCAACCACGTTATCAAATGCAACAGACGTCACTGCCTCTACAGCAGAACCGGGAACTCCGCGCCCGATAAGGTCGTTGACAAACCTGCCCTTGATAAAATCAATAATCATGGTCTTTACTGCTGTTTTCTCCCCGGTCAGCTTGTCCTCATAAAGTGCCAAAGCCGCATCAACTGTATCCGACAATGACAGCAGGAAACCATGTGATTCTATGATGTGCAGAAGCCCCAAAGCCAGCCTTCTGAGACCGAACGGGTCAGTGGTTCCGGTGGGCACCTGATTGATGCCAAAGCACCCTGTTATGGTATCAAGCCGGTCGGCCATGCCCACCAGGGCACCTGGTATTTGTGCCGGCAGATTTCCTCCTGCCCTGATCGGCAAATAATGCTCCAGTATTGCAATTGCCACCTCCGGAGGTTCATTATCCAGCAGGGCATAATCCCTGCCCATGACACCCTGCAGTGAGGGAAATTCATTCACCATGGCAGTAAGCAGGTCAGCCTTGGCAAGGACAGCAGCCCTTTCTGCCATTGTTTCATATTCCGGAGCAAGTTCTTGCGCCAGAATGGAGGCCAACTTGGCAACCCTTCCGGTTTTCTCAAGCATAGTACCAAGCTTTGCCTGAAAAATGAGCCCGGAAAGATCCGTGACCCGGTCAGCAAGCTTTCTGCTCCTGTCAGCCTTAAAGAAGAAAAAAGCATCCTCAAGACGGGCCCGTAAAACCCGCTGGTGCCCTTCGGCTGCCAGTTTCTCATCTGGAACACGGGTGTTATTGACAGCCACAAAATTTGCTAATAATCTGCCCGCCGCGTCTGTAACGCAAAAATACTTCTGATGTTCGCGCATGGCAGTGATAAGAACATCGTCAGGAAGTTCAAGGAAACGTTCTTCAAAGGTTCCACAGACCCCGTTAGGGTATTCCACCAGGTTGGTTACCGTGTCAATGAGCTCCTCGTCTTGCAGTATTATAGCCCCCCCCGTCCCGCTTCTTGCAGCGGCTGCCCGCTTGATCTCAAGAATAACGGACTGGCGCCGCTCATCCAGATTAACCAGGACATGGTTTTGACGCAGGACATCGACATAGTGGGCAAAATCCTTCACCTCTATGGCTTCAGCAGGAGCCATGAAACGATGACCCCTAGTAGACGTACCGCTTGTGATGTCACCTATCTGCACATCAATTTTCCTGCCCTCGTAAAGCACCAGCAGCCAATGGATAGGCCGGACAAATGAGGTTTCTCCCGCACCCCAGCGCATTGATTTCGGGAACGTCAGATCCGCAATAAGACCCTGCAGGATTTGCGGCAGGAGGTTCTCAGTCTTTTCTCCTTTGTTTTGCCTGACAAGCATGACATACTCGCCTTTCGGCGTGTTGACAATCTTCAGGTCTTCAACTTCAGCACCTTTGGAGCGTGCAAAGCCGGCAGCAGCCTTTGTCGGATTGTTTGCAGCATCAAAGGCAGCAGTTTTGGCTGGGCCTAAAAACTCCTCCTCACGATCCGGTTGCTTCGATACCAGACCTTTCACGCAGATAGCAAGTCGCCTCGGGGTGCCCGCCGTATGGATCGTATCATAATGCAAACCCTGCTCGGCCAATTTTGCGGCCATGGCCTTTTGCATATTCACCAGGGCAGGGACAATAAATCCGGCTGGAATCTCTTCAGAGCCAATTTCAAGGAGTAACTCGTTGTGCATAGTCTTTTTTAACTTATTTTTAATGGTTGCGTTGCTTCATTCTGCAAAATAACAGCAAACCTCCGGTTCAGCCCGTTGATAGCTGTTCCTGGGGCCCGTCCAAAACAGCAAATGTTTTAAAGCCTTCACACAAATTTTCAACTGTTACGGAAAAACGGGAAATATCTTTATTGCCGGAAAATTTTCTTCCCAGGGCTTTGGTAATTTCTTCCACCGATAATATTGATTTTGCCGAAAATTGATCTGTTGGAGGAGAGCTTTCACTGTTCTGCTGTTCAGTAATGGAACGGTTTTGCCCTATTACCTCCTCAACCATCTGGATGACGTCTTCAATCCATATAAAATTACGGTACTGGATACTTATAACAGCGTTGCCCCAAAGTCCCGGAGAACGCGGGAGCCCTGCGCCGTTCTGCATAGGCAACGGCACCGCAATAGGGACGCTGATCTGCAGGACAAGTTCATATTTGTCCTCAAGCAACCCCTGCATCTTGCATTGATATTCGCCAATACCGATAGCATTGGCGTGGGATATTTTCTGCTTAACAAAATATGGAAACTCTATTTCTAGGTGCGCGGATTCTGCCTCCAGCCTGGTCTTCATCTCTTCCAGGATCAGCCTCAGATTCTTGATATCAAACTCGCCATGGAACTGGTTCAGGATCTCAATGAAACGGCTCATGTGAGTGCCTTTGAACCGGTGCGGCAGGTTGACAAACATGTTGAAATTCGCCACAGTCCGCTGCAGCTTCTTGGCCTTATCGAGGACCATGACCGGATAGGTGATATCCTTGACCCCCACTTTCTGTATATTAATGCGGCGATGGTCTCGCTGGCTTTGGATATCCTTCATGGCAGAGATCGGATTACAGTGGTCGGAAAAAAGAATTCACATTATTTGGCGAGATAGCGGCGGACAGCTTCCTTCAATTCTCCCATGTCGGAAGACTTGACAATATATTCATCAGATGCCCATGCTCCCAGATCCTGCTTATACTCATGGTATGCCGTGCTCAGAATGACAGGCAGAGTCGGATTAATTTCCTTCATCTGGCGCAGGACCTCAATGCCGTTCATATCGGGCATGTTTATATCCAGAATTACCAGGTCTGGAGAAATCAGTCTAAATTTTTCCAGGGCATCTGTCCCGCTGAGTGCCGAATGAACTTCATACCCTTCTTCTTCAAACTCTTCACGGTATAAAAGATGGATACTCTCCTCGTCATCAACAAGCAGGATTTTTTTCATCGTTTGCCTCAGCGCACTAGTAATAAATAAAATCACACCGGCTTGTTCAGCATATCTTCCGGCTCGGACTCTCTATATTAAGCTCTACTAAAAATTTTACCAAACAACAAATTCTCCCGGGTGGATCTGACCACTATTTTTTTTCGAAAGCCTCTCTCATATAAACTGCCGCATCTTCAGGAGGCATGGGGTTGATGTAGAATCCAGACCCCCATTCAAAACCGGCTGTAGTCGTCAACTTCGGACGTATCTCGAAATGCCAGTGGTAATAATCCAGCGGCTCCGAGTGCAACGGTGCTCCATGCAGTACAAAGTTATAGGGCACATCCGGGATACAGGCGTCAAGCCGCTTCATGGTTTCTGAAAATATTTCCGCCAGTGCAATAAATGATACATCCTCTGTTGCTATATATGAAGAAGAATGTTTTTTGGGAAGAATCCACATCTCGAAAGGCGAACGGGGAGCAAAGGGCATGACCGTGACAAAACGGTCATTTTCACATACGACCCGTATCTTTTCTCGGAGTTCCTGGCGGATAATATCGCAAAAGATACACCGTTCCTTGTATTTATAATACGAAAGGCTGCCGTCGAGTTCAGAGACAATCATGCGGGGCAGGATCGGCAAGGCAATCAATTGCGAATGAGAATGCTCAAGCGAGGCTCCGGCAACTTTGCCGCTGTTTTTGAAAACCATGACATATTTAAAGCGCGGGTCGCGGCCCAGGTCAACCAATCGATCCCGAAAGGCCCAGAAAATATAAAGCAGCCGCTCCGGAGAAAGGTTTATGAATGTATCTCCGTGTTTTGGACTTTCTATGACTACTTCGTGGGCCCCGATACCGTTCATTTTATCGTAGATCCCTAATCCTTCCTTGTTGAGATCTCCTTCTATGACCAGAGCGGGATATTTGTTAGGTACAACCCTGATTTCCCAGCCCGGGGAATTAGGCGGATGGGACGGGTTGCGCCCGTAGGCTAATACTTCTGCTGGAGTTGTATTCTCATTGCCTGGACAGAGAGGGCAAAAGCCTCCCTTGACTATCTGTTCCTGTATAACAAAATCTGTAGGACGTCTGCTTCGCTCCTTCGCAATGATTATCCAGCGGCCGAGGATGGGATCCTTACGTAATTCTGGCATATTTTTTTACGGCTGGGCATGTTCTTTTTCGTGCTGTTCCTGTGCGGTCTTGCACTTAACACACAGTGTAGTGACCGGTCGGGCCTCGAGGCGTTTGATGGAAATTTCCTCGTCACAGCTTTCACATATTCCATATGATCCGTTTTCGATTCTTTCAAGCGCTTCCTTGATCTTGGCAAGTAACTTTCTTTCACGATCCCGGATGCGCAGCTCAAAATTGCGATTAGATTCTGCCGTGGCCCTGTCTGCAGGATCAGGATAATTATCTGCCTGGTCAGTCATCTCCAACAGCGTTTTTTCAGCTTCGTTCAATATGTCCTGGCTCATAGCCTCAAGTTTGGCTTTGAAGTGAGTCTGTTGTTTTTTGTTCATAGTTCCTGCTCCAGTTTCGTTCTGTAAATATCCTTTTCAACTACGCACAATTAAAAAAATGAACTCTATTCCTTAATACGATATTATATAAAATGGACTACTTTACCAGCCGCATTATGAAGGAGTGGAATATTATTGATTTGGCTGTCTTTGTCAACTGCTTTACTCATATCCTCAACTGTTAAGGCAAATTCAGGGACAGATTCAAGCCTTGTATTGCCTTGCCGGTTCAGCCAGCAGACAGGTCCGCTGGCGAAAAATTCCCTATTCTGCCTTGCGGCCAAGGTGCAATAATTTCTTCAGCAGTCCTTCTTCATTGCCCTTTTGTTTTTCTCTTTCCAGCGCACCGAATTCCTGCAGGAGTTCCTTCTGCCTTTTTGTCAGCTTCTTTGGAGTAACAACCTTGACTTCGACGACCATATCGCCGCGGCCATTACCTCGTAAGTGAGGCACCCCTTCATTTTCCAGGGTGAATCTCTGGCCGCTCTGGGTTGCTTTCGCAATCTTCAGTTTCTTTGTTCCGTGGATTGTCGGAACTTCCAGGTTGCAGCCAAGAGCAGCCTGGTCAAAGTCCACGGGGTACTGGCAATAAATCAAATCCCCCTGGCGCTGAAAAAAATCGTGCGGCTCAACATGTATTATAACATAAAGATCACCGGCCGGCCCGCCTTTGCGACCGCCTTCCCCTGTCCCCCGTAAGCGCATCTTGGCACCGGTATCAACCCCGGCTGGTATTTTCAGGGCGACCTTTTTCTTGCTTTTAACCAGCCCGATACCATCGCAGTCAGCGCAGGGGTCTTTGATCACTTCCCCTTCACCTCGACACTGTGGACAGGTGGTGCTCATCCTGAAAAAGCCCTGGGCCCTGACCACCTGCCCCCTGCCATTGCAGGCGGAACAGGTTACCGGCTTGTACCCAGGACGCAACCCTGTTCCTTCACAGGTCCAGCAGGTATCCGGCCTTTCTATCTCGATATCCTTGGAAATACCATGCACTGCTTCCATAAATGATATGGACAGGTCGTAGCGCAGGTCGGCCCCCCGCATCGGGCCCTGCCTTGAGCGCCGTGTATCGGCCCTGCCAAACCCGAAGATGTCTCCAAAAATATCACCGAAACTGGAAAATATATCCTCGAAGTCAGGTCCCTGGTACCCCCTGCTCTTCAGGCCTTCATGGCCATAGGTATCGTATATCTGGCGTTTACTGCTGTCGCTGAGAACCTCATAAGCCTCGGTAGACTGCTTGAACTTCTCTTCTGCTTCCTTGTCTCCGGGGTTGCGGTCCGGATGGAACTGCATCGCCAGCTTCCGGTAGACCTTTTTTATGTCCTCAGGAGAGGCCGTCCTTGAGACGCCAAGCACCTCGTAATAATCAAGCTCCATGGTGTAAGTCAAGCGGCCTCCTGGGCTTTTTGCTTGGCTGCAGCATCATTTTCTGCCGCATCAGCCGCTGCATCTTCAACTCCACGCTTGGGCAGATCAAGGATATTATCAAATGTAACAGAGCCGGCGGCAATTTCCCGCAGGGCCATGACAACCTCCTTATTCTTCCTGGCCGGGATCAATAAGGGAGACCCTTGCCTTCTTTGCTTGACCCGCTCCACCGCCAGATGCACTAGGCTGAAACGATTGTCATCACCAATTTTTTCCAAGCAGTCTTCGACTGTGATACGTGCCATAGGGTGTAACCTCCTCATATAAAACAACAGGTTCAGAGTGTCCGTCTTAAAAACTTGTAGAATATAATCATTTCAAGGAAATTCGCAAAGTTTATTTGCGAATGAAAGGAACGAACAGCTTGCCGCTTATCCTGTAAAAGGATTCTTCAGCAAAAGGGTTTCATCACGGGCAGGCCCGACAGAAATTATTACTGCGGGCGTTTCGGTAATGTCCTCAATTCGTTTTATATAATCCCTGGCCTGCCTGGGCAGATCATCAAGAGAGCGGGCAGCACCAATCTCTTCCTGCCAGCCGGCAACCTCTTCATAGACCGGTTTTACTTTTTCAGTAATCCTGATATTGCTCGGCATGGCTTTAAATGTTTGACCATCAGCCTCATAGGATGTAGCAATCTTAAGAACCGACTGGCCGCTTAATACATCAAGTTTTGTAACTGCCAGGCCGGTAATGCTGTTTAAACGGATGGCTTCGTTTGCCACTACGCTGTCCAACCAGCCGCAACGGCGTTTTCTGCCGGTTGTTGCCCCGAATTCGCCACCCTTCTTCTGCAGTTGCTCACCTGTTTCATCAAAGAGTTCAGAGGGAAAAGGCCCGCTTCCAACCCGTGTTGTATAGGCCTTTAAAATGCCGATGACCGCATCTATGTGAACAGGCCCGAAACCGCTTCCAGTGCAGGCGTTTCCGGCAACTGTATTGGAAGATGTAACAAATGGATAGGTGCCATGATCTATATCAAGCTGCGTACCCTGCGCCCCTTCAAACAGGATGTGCTTGCCGCTTTTTCTGGCCTGGTCCAGTGCAACGGAAACATTGCCCAGGTAGGGTGACAGCTTCTCGGCAAAAACTTGAAACTGGCTGTTGATTGCAGCAAAGGAGACCGGTTCGCTGTTAAGTTGTTTGGTAAGCAGAAAGTTTTTTTCCTCGACATTGTCCTTGAGCTTCTCCTTGAACAGAGCCTCATCCAGCAGGTCACCGATCTTGATGCCTTTGCGGTTTATCTTATCACCATAACATGGCCCGATACCCCGGCCTGTAGTACCTATTTTCTTGCTGCTTTTCAGGGCAGCCTCCTGGTTCAGGTCCAGGGCCTTATGGTAGGGCATGATCAGGTGTGCGTTCTCACTGATCATGAGCCTTTCCGGGGTAACCGGCAGACCCGTTTCCTGGAGTTCCTGCATTTCTGCAAGCAGCACTTCCGGGTCTATGACCACCCCGTTTCCGATCATGCATTTCTTGTTTTCATACAGGATGCCGGAGGGGATAAGATGAAAAATAAACTGCCTGCCTTCCACCACCAGTGTGTGTCCCGCATTATTACCCCCCTGGAAGCGGACTATACAGTCTGCATAACGGGTAAGCAGATCAACGATCTTGCCCTTACCCTCATCACCCCATTGGGTGCCTACCACTACCACATTGGCCATTTATATTCTCCTCAATGCTGAACCCAGAAAAAAATACATGATATATGAGTATGCAAAAAAATACAGCGAAAAATTTTAAGCGCCAGCAACCATAGTCAAAGGTTTCTCAAAAGTCAATCGGGCCTCTTCAGGATATTGACAGATTCTTGACACCCACTATTAAATACCGTAGATTGCGGACTATATTTATCGATGATTTACTGTTGTCTTCATATGATTAAATAAAGCCCTTGCGTCTGCTGCAGGATTATAACATTACTGTTCGGCCGGCCGCCTTTCACTTGCAGGCGGAATCTATGGGGGAAGATGATATGAAATTGACTTCTGCAACCCTTTACTTCACTCCAAGGTGATCACGTTTTATGTTTGGTATCGGATTTCCGGAACTGATCCTTATCATGGCTGTGGCGCTGATTGTAGTCGGCCCGGAAAAGCTGCCCGAGCTGGCCAAGGCCCTGGGCAAGGGTATTGTTGAGCTGAAAAAAGCGGCTTCCAGCCTGAAGGAAAGTTTCGAAGATGAAAATGAAGACCATGCAGCCGGGGGCCAGCAGGATAGCGACCAGCATCCAAACAAACTGCTGGAGGCATACAACAGCCTGCCGGAAGATGCCATGCCGGATAAACCCGACGCAACACTATCCAAAGAAACAGGGACAGATGCAGGACATGTTGCTGCATCTGAAGAGATCAGTCCCACCGCATCTGCAGAAACAGCCACCGAAAGCAAGGAAGACAAGAGTAACGCATGATCACAACCTCGGCCCATCTTGAAGAATTGCGCCAGCGGCTGCTCGTTTCGTTTGCAGCAATATTCCTCTTTGCGGCGCTTTGCTATATTTTCGCTGAGCAGATTGCCCGGTTTTTCATGATCCCCCTCTTTCTTGCCTCACCGAACCTGATCAAGCTCGTCTATACCAACCTGACAGAGGCCTTTATCACGTACCTCAAGCTCTCTCTGCTCCTGGGCATCATTTTCAGCATTCCGGTCCTGCTTTATGAACTGTGGATGTTTGCTGCGCCGGGGCTGCATGCCGGTGAGAAAAAAACCGTCCTCACCGTAGTTTTCTGGGCCACCCTCCTCTTTGCTGCAGGGGCTGGCTTTGCCTTTTTTGTGGTCCTGCCCCGGGCCCTGCATTTTTTTATGGGTTTTGCCGGCCCGCAACTGACACCGCTGCCAAAGCTTTCGGGCTATCTCACGTTTGTAGCCCGCACCTCTCTTGCCTTCGGACTGGCTTTCGAAATTCCCTTCCTAATGGTTGCTGCGGCTAAAATCGGCTGGGTCACGCGCAATTATTTTTCAACGAAACGCAAATACTTTTATCCGGCCATCCTGCTGCTCTCAGTTCTTCTCGCTGCAGGCGATATCATGGCCGCGATTCTTCTCTGTCTGCCGCTTTTTGCCCTGTATGAGTCAGGCATTCTTATCATCAAACTTTTCACCGGAAAACCCGAAAACAAGGATGCACTGTCCAGTGACCCGGATGACAATGATTAATTATTTCACATGAAAAAGGAAGATCACTCTATAGATTACCGCAACGATACATTAGGGGCGGTCCGAGACATCAGGAAACGTCTTAAAATGGCCAGGGCTGGTCATGTCATAAACTTTGTGTGCAACGATGCGCAGATAATCAGGCTCCTGCGCGAGATTACATACAGTGAAGGCGTGATCATACACCAGGAAACCACTGCCGATGGTGTATATATAACTATCCGCAAAACCTGAAAAAACCAGTTGAGCAACACCCTTTCTTGCCTGTTTAACCTACCCCTGCATCATTTTCCTGAGCTTTCCTCTATTCTTCAAGCCAAAAAAATTACAGTATGTATTTTTTTGAAATCCCCAGTTCCTGCATAACCTGGGTGGCTGTCTCCTCTATAGATTTCCCGGCCGAGGAGACAATGGGGATATGGGACTTCATGTAGATCTGTTCTGCCTGCTTCAATTCTTCGATACAGGTGGAAAGCCTGGCATACTTGCTGCCCTGATAGCGTTTTTCGCGCGCGCTATGCAACTGTTCCGGTGAGGTTGTCAGTGCAACGACGCGGCTTAAATTCTGCCGGATTATCTCGGGCAGCCTATAGGAGTTAAGATATTCCGAGGTAAACGGGAAATTGGCGGATTTAAGACCCATCTGGGTTGCCAGAAAAACAGAGACCGGTGTTTTACCTGAGCGGGAAACCCCCACCAATATGATATCGGCCTCATCGTATTCACTGACCTTGGTCCCATCGTCATGGGCCAGGCAGTAATGGATAGCTTCGACCCTTTTATTCATGGTCACATCACTTGGATGACGGGCAAAACCGGGCTCCCGCACAGCATCGGTTTCCAGGCACGTTTCCAAGCGCTCCATAAACAATCCATAGGCTTCGAAATATTCCACTTCCGGTGAATCAAAAACAGCACGCACCTCCGGATCAAGGATAGTACTGAAGATTATCGGCCTGCGGCCACCGGAGCGCTTCATAATATGGGCCATTGTCTTTTGGGCCTCAGCTACGGTTCTGATAAAAGAAAATTTCTCTTCATTGAAATTTACTTGCGGAAACTGGCAGATGAGGGCCTGGCCCAGATTGGTTGCCAGGATCCCGGTACTGTCTGAGATATAATAAACATCCTTTGAACTCCACATGTTCCATGACTCCTTTCAAGGCTGCACTTATTATTATTTTGCGCCCACTGCGGCCAGGTATACAACAGATTCCTCCTCGCCATCAAGCCCGAACAGACTGTTTAACTGATCATCGTAAAATGCTGCCACCGGGCAGGCACCAAGCGCCAGTCCTTCTGCAGCCAGCAGCAGATTCTGACAGATATGACCTGCATCCATCATGACGTAACGCAAACCCCGGTGACCGTACTTGGAAAAATTCCTGCGCAGAATGGCTGACCAGACAAAAACCACCCCGGCCTTGGCCATAAAATTCTGCCCCAGGGCAGCCTCTGCTACCCTTTTCCCTGCAAAACCGTCGATTATCCTCTCCAGGCCAAAATCTGCCGGTTGAAAATGATAAAGACCCGGGGGTAATGATTCGACATTCTGTATTGAAAGATAGGTCTCCACCGGGTAGAGCGCCCCTGCCGACGGTGCAGTCCTGAAAAAAAAGTTGCCGGCCCGGCCGCTTATCCCCTGGCTGGCCCAAAGCAGCATGGCAATGTTCTCCATACTGAGGGGAATATCAGTGTAGCGCCTGCATGAGCGCCTAGACTGCAAGGCCTCATGCAGGCTTTTATCCATCTTCCAGTCAGTCGGCAGCTTAATTTTTTCAGCTTCAGCATACTGTTTATAAGTCTGCGCAGGTGTAATATCCAAACGGGGCTTATGCCACAGGGTCTGCGCGTCGAATTTTGTTTCCTGCAGATAACGGAAGCCCAGAGAATTTTTCAGATCATCCATGCTATAACCTTTCAGTCTCGAGTTAACACCTGCCCTTTTTGATTCGTTTTTGGGCAAGCAAAAATGAATTGATAGATAAATATGACATTATAATAACTCCCCCAAATTTAGCTGAATACATGATTATAATTCTAGGACTATAAGCTAAGCAAATGAATAATTGGTTTAATATTATCAGGAATTACTGCCAGTAAAAGCAGCACGGCACTCTTCAATAACCGCCCTGATCCCCTCTTCCTGCTCTTCAATACTTTCAACCAGTTTAAACTGCACCATGGCCCGCTCCAGGTTCTGGTCCCGGCGGTTGACCTTGAAATATTCATTGCCCTTCAGAAAATCCGTGTAGAACCGGAGTCCCAGTTCAAAGGGTATGAGTCTGATGGCATCAAAAAGAAAATTACAATCGCTGCCTGTCAAAGCCTCCCTGGCTGCCCCGGTATAGCCGCTTAAAACCGCTCCACAGCGCTCAAGATCGAAACGGACAGCAGAAAAATCAGCAACCTCCTCTCCCGCCGAGTTGCAGCTGGAACGCAAACAGTCGCCGATATCATACAGCACCAGGCCGGGCATCACAGTATCCAGATCTATAATGCTGACAGCATGGCCCGTGCTCCGGTTTACCATGATGTTGTTGATCTTGGGATCACCGTGTATGACACGCACCCTGAGCAGATTTTCTCTGCGTCCATTCTCCAGCACCGGGGCCCACCTCTTTCTATCCTCAACAAACTGTTGACAGAATCTGCCGGCTTCGCCGCTCTTATTGCTCCATGCTAAAACTTCATCATACTGTTTAAGGTAGTGCTCGATATTATGAAACTCGGGCAGGGTGGTATGCAGAAGTCCCGGGTTCAGGTCGCTCAGCAGCCAGTGAAAGATGCCCAGAGCCCGCCCCACCTCCCCGGCATCATGCAGGCAGGAAATCTGTTCAAGGGGGCTTGCCCCCCGGATAAAACGTAAGGCCCTCCAGAAGGCTCCATGCGCATCAACAAAGAAATCCCTGCCATCCCTGGCGGGCATAACTTCAAGCACCTGCCAGCCGGCATCAATTGAGCTGCCGCTGACTGTCCTCCGCTTCTGCATATGTGCGCAAACAAGCCGCAGGTTGTGCATGACTGCTGCAGGCTTAGTAAAAACCTGTGTATTGATGCACTGCAGGATAAAGCAGTCTGCCCCGTTGCCCAGTTTTACCAGGTAGGTATCATGGATGATGCCGTGACCAAATGCCTCGACCCCGGCAATTGTTTCTGCATGGCTGATAAAATTTTCAGCAGCCGCAATGACTGTATTCATTTTAAGAGCCCGGCTGCCTCGTTGAGTTCTGCAAGGACATTCTTTTCATCCACGTTGTGCATCATTGCACTTTGCCTGATTGATTCAGTCGCCTGGCCCGGGCAGGAAAAACAGGCTGCCCCGTAATACTTCTTAAACACCATTTCCGAGCTTTCAGCCATACCCATCCAGGCCCCAAGACCTGCAGCCAGAGAAAAATAAACTGAGGAAGCCAGCACAAACCCTTTTGTATATCTGTCCAATTCCACTCTTCCTTCATTTACGCATTTGCTCTTGCATGATTATGGTGTAAATGATTTGATAGTTTTTTCTTTACATTGGTACTGTGTAGTATTGCAACTTTTGTTTCCGCTGCACCTGAAATATTCGCAAATCAAGAACCACCTGAATGAATAATCCCGAAAAATATATGCGAGAAGCCCTGCTGGAAGCCAGGGAAGCCCTTATTACAGGGGAATTTCCGGTGGGCTGCGTCATGGTGTATGAAGATGAAATTGTTAGCAGGGGAAGGAGGATCAACTCCAGGGCTCCTGACGAAAATGAACTGGACCATGCGGAAATTATGGCACTGCGAAAACTTTTTGCGCAGCATCCGCAGATCGAGCGCTCCGGAATCGCTGTCTATTCCACCATGGAACCCTGCCTCATGTGCTTTGCAACCCTGCTTTTAAACAATATCCGCACATTCGTATACGCATACGAGGACGTCATGGGCGGCGGCACCGGCCTCGACCTCAGCAAACTAACTCCTCTGTACAGGGAAATGTCAGTTGCCATAACACCCCATGTCCTGCGTCTGGAAAGTATGGAACTTTTCAGAACCTTTTTTGCTGACCGGGACAATACATATTGGCAGGACAGCCCTCTGGCCCGCTATACCCTTGAGCAAATTGCAGCGGAGAAAGAATAATGAGTCTGCCGCATGCAAAGACCGTGGGATTCAAGCGCGGAGAAAGAAATGTCTTTTTTCATATTCTGACCGCGTGCAACCTCTCATGCCGCCACTGCTATATCAACCCCAAAGAGCAGGGTACAGAAACCGTATCAAGAGAAAACCTGGAAAAATGGCTTAAGCTCTTCCAGGATGAAAGCAAAGAGACCAATGTTATCTTTCTGGGCGGTGAACCAACCATGCATCCGGATCTTCCCCATGCTGTCCGTTTTGCCAGAAAACTGGGGTACTCCTCTGTTACTGTTGATACAAACGGTTTCCTTTTCCATGATTTCCTGACGAACGTCAAAACTTCAGACCTTGATTTTTTAAGTTTCAGTCTGGACGGCCCCACCCCTGAAATAAATGATATGCTCCGCGGGGACGGTGTTTTTCAAACCTGTACGACAAACCTGCGGTCTGCTGTTGCTTCAGGTTTCAACGTCAGTCTGATCTACACGGTGAGCAGGTACAATATTGATCACCTGCACAAGATGGCCCCCCTGCTCGCCGCGTGGGGAGTTAAACGCTTCTTTATCCAGGTTATCGGCATCAGGGGCAAAACCGCAATACGCGATGCGGAAAAATGGCAACTCACCCCGGCAGAATGGCTGGCAAAGATTCCCGGGGTGGCCGCTGATGCCGCGGCACTGGGAATAACCGTGATCTTTCCAAAGGTGTTTCTGGAGCCAGGAGAAAAATTTGAATGCGCCGGCCGTGTGGCGGAAAATTACTTCATTTTTCCAAATGGCAGGGTTTATCAGTGCCCTTTATGCGAGGATTACCCTGTAAACGGGTTCAGGATTGCTGAAAACCAGCTCATCGCCAACACCGGTATGACAGAGACCAAACTCTTCAGCCTCGATATTCCTGAAGGCTGCGTCATCAACAAGCTCCTGCAGCCGGAAAATCTCAGCTATGATGCGGCAGGACAACCACTGTATAAAATCTCCTGCTGCCTGCTCAAGCAGGAGTTAAAGGGAAGATAACAAAAAGCTTCAACCCGTTTTCTTTGATCTTTTTTTCTTTTCCGCTCCTACGCCATCCCCTCCCTTGCTCTCGCTCTCCAAGCGGTAGCCTGTACCGGCACACTCTTCGCATTCCTCTGTTGAAAGGAGGAACCTGCTGGCCCCTTTAAAAAAACTGAGCTGGCCGATACCGCCGCAGAAATCGCATATTGTCTTCTGTTCTTTTTTTGCCATGCCCCAATTTTACACGAGTTTAAATTTTTTCCCAGTTTCTGTGGTTCTCATCTTCGCGCCAGCATACGCAGTCTCATTTTTACTTTATGCCAGGAAATCTGCCTGATGAAGGGCAGAATTTACATTTTTATAATTTTGCCTGTTAAATAAGCCATTGAGTCTGGTATGATGAAAACAATCCAAAATCAATGGCTTTTCTTGTATCAGTCCTTTTTACATGCTAATCAAACAACCATGAACCCTCGCGACGAACTCGTCCTGATAGTTGATAATGACAATAACGAAACAGGCAGTGCACCCAGGCATGAAATGCGGGCCGGGGGGCTGCCGCATCGCGCCTGTTATATCCTGGTTTTCAACAGCCGCGGAGAGCTTTTTGTCCAGAAACGCACCATGTGTAAAGACATCTACCCCGGCTATTATGATGTTGCTGCCGGGGGCGTGGTGCTTGCCGGGGAGAGTTACGACGAGTCAGCCGGGCGTGAACTCCGGGAGGAGCTGGGCATAAAAGACACTGCCCTCACATGCCTTTTCACCTTTTTCTACCAGGAGAGTAAAAACCGGGTTTGGGGCAGGGTCTTTTCCTGCATGCATGATGGAGAATTACACTTGCAGGCAGAAGAGGTTGAAAGCGGATTCTTTGCTGATCCCGCGGATGTACTTGCCTTAAGTAAGAAGGAACCGTTTACCCCGGACGGAATTTATGTACTGAAAAGATACTTGCGGGAAAAAGGATAACAGTCGGACTCAAAAAATCGAGGGGTTTTAGTATTGAAAATTTCAGATTTTCTACCTAAAATTTTCAATCTTCAATTTCTCAAATCTTCAATGATTGCTGATTGTTCATCCTAACTCTTGTTCCGCAACAACTCCTTATATGCCTCGGTAAGCCTGACAAAAGTATCATGTTCCCCGCCCTTATCGGGATGAACTTCATGTGCTTTCTGCCGGAATAACTTAGTCAGTTCACTTTTTTTCATTGCTTTCAGATCTTCTTCAGTCACACCGAATATTTCCACAATTTCTGTTATGGCAATCTTTGTCTGCCGAGACGGTGCACTGTAAAAGCGTTTCGAATTAATAAAATTCTGCAGGTACTCATCCCAGGCAGATCCACCGTCAAACTCGTAATCAAAAAACATGACCGCATAGCGCACAAGATAGTCATGCAGTTCGTCTCTTTCAGCAAAACCGGCCCAGAAAAGCTCATCCCCGTGCAGTCGGCAAAGATCCTTTATAAAATACCTGCCCAGCTCATCCTGGTCCAGTGCCTGCGGTATCGAGCGGGCCGGTGATGCCCTGAAGTAGCGCTGCAGATCGAATATCACGTAAACGTACTGCTTATACTCCCTGGGCTGCAGGCTTTTTTCAAGCTGCAGGATATACTGCTCTATCTCGTCCCTCGATTTATTCAGCAGACCTTTAAAATATCTAAGCGGCAGGCTCCCTACCTTGCGTTGATCCACAACGCCGCAGCGTAGATAATACATGCGCCGCCTGTCAAAAACCTGAACCTGCTGTTCAGCGAGATTTTTTTTCTTTATATTATGGCTTCTTCGCCTGCCGCGGCAATGAAAAGGCTCGATCTTCTGCCTGATCTCCTTCCTGATAAAGCGCCAGAACAGTTCCTCAAGATCGCATATGTCATGCTCAACTCCTTGAGCAGCAAGCTGTTTGCAGATAGACTCTTGGATATAAAAAGCATTCCCGCCGGGATACACTATGTAGTCCCAGGGTGTCCGGCCCAGGTCAAAAAGATCTCGGCTCTGCCAGCAATCGGTATCAGGGTTATACAGGGAGTCCCTGATACTATAATTTTTTCTGCCCTGTATGGTTTGTTCTGCCAGATACACTTCCCTTGTGCCCTTCAGTATTAAATTGTATATTTTGCCGACTGCGGTTCCAGATTGACAAAGGCTCTATTTACTAATTATAAGACAGAATCCTGAATCCGTGGCTGAAAAATTGCTATCATCAGGCCTCTTCCCGTTTTGTCATCAAGTTGCAGGCTTTTGACTATACAATGCAGATACCCCTGACTAAATGAAAAAGGAAGACCTGATAATATTGATTATCGCCCTGCTGCTGCTTGGAGGCATGCTTGTCACCATCTTTTTGGGTGGTGAGAAAAGCCGCCACGGGGTTGGCGGGCTGCTTGATGAAAAACCGGGGCAAAAAATATTGCTGCAAAAAAAAGCCAGATTTGATTTAGGTCAAAGGCAGGACCTACCAGGCAAGGTATGATGGCCTCATGAAACAGAGCCCTGCATCATACGTGGATCTCATCCGCCCCAAATGGATCAGGCTGTTAAGAACTCTTGTCCAGGCAGGGTTCACCCTTTTCTGCCTATATGCAGGATACCGCTTCTATCTCTTCTATCTATGGGGTACGGGCCAGACATCAACCTACGTGCCAAGGCCGCCTTCCGTAGAGGCTTTTCTACCGATCAGTGCACTGGTCGGGTTAAAAAGGCTTATTGTAAGCGGCCAGTATGACATGATCCACCCGGCCGGCCTTACCATCTTTCTGGCTGCCTTGTGTATCGGACTGCTGCTGCGCAAGGGGTTTTGCGGCTGGATCTGCCCGGTTGGTTTTACTTCCAACCTGGCGGAAAAAGCCGGCAAAAAGCTGAAAATCCTCTGGCAACCCCCTGTCTGGCTCGATCTGCCGCTCTTATCGCTGAAATACCTGCTGCTTTTTTTCTTCCTGTATCTCATCGCCTGGAAAATGACCCTGAAACAGATCGAATCTTTTCATACCTCACCCTACAACCTGGCAGTGGATGCCAAAATGCTGCTCTTCTTTCTCAGCCCTTCAGGACTCTCTGCCGCTATCATGCTCTTCCTTGTAGCTATCTCGTTTTTTGTCCGCAATTTCTGGTGCCGTTATCTCTGCCCCTACGGCGCCTTGCTCGGCCTTCTTGCCCTTGCCAGCCCTTTCCAGATAAAGCGCGACAGCAACACCTGCATCGACTGCAAAAAATGCGAGAAAACCTGCCCGGCCTCCATCAGGATCACGACAAAAAATACCGTACGCACAGGTGAATGCATCGGCTGCACCGAATGTGTCTCGGTCTGTCCTGTAGAAGACTGTATGACGCTTGCATTCCCACGCCGCAGGAAGAATTCGATCCTGATTCTGCCGGCCGGGGTACTCGGTCTTTATCTTCTTTTTTATGGCGTGTCTCTTTTAACAGGGCACTGGTATTCAGAAGTTCCTCCAGAGATCATGAAAAAATTTTATAGTATCATTACTGAGCTTCCCCATCCCTGAGATCCGGTGCCTTTTTCTTTTCACCAAAAACCTATAATTTATACCCGGACAGGCTGGCAAAAATTCTCCCGGCCAACAAGATAGCAGGCGCAAATCGCACCAAAAATGCGTCAACGCTGCGCACCGATTCACCAGACTCTGATTTGATAAAATAGATTCAATGAACAACGATAACACTGCTCTTCTTATTGTGGCAAGCCATCATCAAAAGGTTCGTATCTTCTTCTGTAGATTTTAGGTAGGCCACGTTACTTTCCTTCGACACTCTGTTTAACAGGCTTTACATTTGCCGCCTTCGTTTTAGGCGCGATCTTTACTTCTTTGAGAGCTTCCTTGGTTTGGGAAATCTGCACGTCAACCATGGCCCCTCTGGATATAGAGATATATTCTTTATAAAATATCTCCCCTTTCCCGCTGGAATTTGCCCCTATCTCGATATCATTGCCCTCAAGTTTTCCATTAAATTCACCGTCAATAAATATTCTACCCACTGCCTTTATTTCTCCACCATTGAACTTGCCGGATATTTTCACATCCTTCCCTGCGGTAATGTTTCCACCACGCAGTTCACCCTCAATATCAACACTGCCTTCTTTTGTTTCTATATTTCCCTTGCAGACTCCTTTTATTAGGATGTTTGAGTTTTCCATTGAAGTTATATTACCTTCAACGTCACCGCTCAATTCCAAATCACAGGTAACATTAATATCTCCGGTCAGCTTGCTGCCTTTTAAGATTTTGTTCACATTTGAACTTCTGACAGCTGTTTCCGACGGTCTCACAGGAACATCTTTCGGCACATCTTCCATCAGTTTGTTTTTTTCATGCTCTTTATTCTTGTTGCCGGTTGTTTTAATTTGTTCTGCGTATAAGCTCCTTTTATTAAACATTCTGCCCCCCCATCTTAATAGTAGGTGATAGTGATAAATAATTGCTTTTCAGGCCCGCACTGAAAATCGAAGCAGCCATACAAAATCGGCCTGAATCCTTTTTATATAAAAATATGAAATTGAAGTATATTGAATATTATCTTCAGTATTTGGGAATGATTATATATTGAATACTTGTTGCCGCAGTATTCAATATAACGATAAACTAATCCGCAGGCCCAAATCCTACCTAAAAGTCCCGCAGGTCTTCCAGTCGGTTATATGTTGGGTTATCTCTTAATTTTTTTGACTCAATGGATTAATTCGTCTGTAAATCTGTCACGACCGGCCCAAAAAGGACATTTGGGACAACTTTCTCCCAATGGGTAGTCAATATCTTCTTCGTGTGGGCAACCAAGTATTTTATTGGTGATAGCCACAGAACGAGCACCTTGCACAGTTATAAATTCTTTTATTTCATTTAATATTTTTACATCCCGCCTAATGTCTTTGTCTGAAAACCATTTTTTCATTATTGTGGGTTCTTTTTCACTCTCACTCATCATGATTCCAACCGCCACCTTTGTTGCTATCTTGTTGTCTGCTCCATAGAATGCAATTGTTGCAACAGGATAGCCACGAAAACCAGCCTTTACTTTTTTTTCTAACGGACTCTTAAATTTTAGTTTGATGCCCATATGAGATGCCTTTTATTTTTGTGGTTGGCTAATCTGTTTTAAACATCATCAATTATCTTTATTCAGCAGTTATTTTGAATTCCAAGAAGCATGCAACCTATAAAAGGAGAAAGGAATTCATTAAGTATAATAGGCTCAAAGTCTCCCCCCAAAATCACGACCATAATCCTGGCAGGCTTTCCTGCCTTCCTCTGATTTTATCATACTCTCCTTCAGGCCGAATGGACCTAAATCGGTCATCCTCATCTTGTAGACGTGCTCCATAGTGTCAAAAATTATGCCCGGTGATTCGCCGCTGTGCGTATAAGAACCAAAAGCACCACCCAGTTTGCCGGCGAGGTTGCCCTTTTGGGCTAAAAAAAGAAACGTTTTAAAGTTCTCTGTGATATCCTTATGATATGTTGGACAACCAAAGATAAAACCGTCATAACCATCCAGATCCTTTTCACTTTTGATCTCGGATATTTTTTTAACATCAACGTTATTCCCGCTGATACGAATACCTTCAGCAAGATATTTAGCCATCTCCTCAGTACTGCCTGTGCGGCTATAGTATCCGATCAGTACGTTTTTCATGGTGGTATCCTCCTTAGGTGTTTTTTTCATATAGGAAATTTAACACGTTAGCAATGCACACAACATTTTTCGGCATGAACACAGTATAGTTGCTTGCCACAATGTTGACTATAAAATGAAAAATTACCAGTTAAGAAGTGCACTGGCAATAATAACTTCTTTGGATGGTACTGTTAGTATTGATTCAGCAGGTATTGTTAGTTTCAAACAAAAAGTAGGTTGTATAATCATTATCATTTTTGTTCCACATTCCTTCCCACCGTGTTAACTGCCGGTGCCCTTAAGCATAATCAACATTGCCGGCGGATTTCTTGATGTTTGGGCATGGCGGATCCAATTGGCCAAACAGTATACAATTTGACTGGTTGCTGCCCCTCAATACCAATTTTTCCTGCGCCAGTTTTGCTTATGCAAAAAAACTAAAGCCACTTTTTTTTCTTGAAAAACCATATCTGAAAACTGACAACTCCCACAAGCAATATTACAAATACCGAGAATCCCAGTTTGCTGTCCGCTCCAGGAATACCGCCGACATTTATGCCAAGGAGGCCGGTCAGAAAACCTAACGGCAGAAAAATGGCGGCAACAATGGAGAGGATGTACATCTTGTTGTTCATCTGTTCTGACAGGCTGTTGATCAATTGCTCCTGGGTAACAGCGGCCCGGTCACGTGCTTCATCAAGGTCCTCAATATGGCGGGTCAACTGGTCGTATACCTCCCGCAGCCTTATCCTGTCGCTTTCGTCCAGCCAGGTGATCTTTTCAGTCAGCAATCTTGACAGGGCTTCACGCTGCGGCGAAAGGTAGCGCCTGAGGCTGATAGCCTGCCTCCGCAGGGCCGCGAGTTCGGTACGGAGCTGGCGGCTTTCTGATGTCAGTACCTGGTCTTCAACATCAGCAACAGCATCCTCAAGGTCGTCAATGACATGCCGCATACGCTCCATCATTCTTCCTGCTAATTGCACCAGAAAATCACTCAGCGATTCAGGGCCTATCCCCTGCTCTAATGCAGCCCGAATATCTGATATAGAAAGAATTTTGCGTTTACGTGTGCTGATAATACGGTCCGTTTCAAACCAGATCCTGATCCCCACCATGTCTTCGGGATCAGCTCCCGGGTTCAGGTTGACGCCGCGCAGCCCGAGTAGCAAGCCTTCCTGAAAAGATGTGCAGCGCGGCCTGGAGTCTTCTTCTATCAGGGCATCACTTATTACCTCTTCCAAACCGCTTTTACCAAACAGCCATTCCTGCACGTTTTGGCTGCTGTAATCGAAGTGAATCCAGAGAAGACCCTGATCCGGCTGCCAGGAGTCTATTCCATCCCAGCCAATCTGTCTGCCGCCTCCTTTTTTGTCCAGGATATATGCCGCTATAAGCCCGTCATTAGTTAGTTCCATGAGCCAGTGCCCTTTATTTGATTTTTGTCAGACCTGTAAACGCTTCTGTCACAGGAGGATCAAAATGGATATCAACCTGGTTGAAGGCGATTGTAATATCGGCTTCTATGAAAGCAAACCATATTGCCTTGCGCAGGTCAGACATGTAAAGCCTCTGCTTCCAGGGATCATCAACGTTGACATAGACACCGAAGATCACTGCAGAATCACCAAAGTCCTGCAGGAGAACCCTGGGCTCTGGTTGCGGCAGGCGCCAGGAGGCTTTATGAGCTGTAGCCTCCAGCACCTCGATAACTTTTTTCATGTCCGATTCATACGCGACGCCGACTTCGACACCCAGGCGGAATTCATTATCACGCAGGGTATAATTTTTGACCGTTGTCTGGGCGAATATCGAGTTGGGCATGATAAGCTCTTCTTCACGCCATGTCCGTACAATGGTTGTCCTGATACCCATGTCGACAACTCTTACGACATTTCCTTCTACTTCTAAAATATCGCCGGGTTTTATGGTGCGTTCTATCAGCAGGATAATTCCAGACACAAAATTCTGGACAATATTCTGCATGGCAAAACCGATGGCAATGGCGAACACGGCGCCGGCTGCAAAAAGGGCACTTATATTGATGCCGATGGTCTGCAGCCCGATACCGAAACCGATGATAATCACGGTATAGTGAATAAGGCGTAAAATCGCAGCAAGCGTTCCCTCCTGTTTCTTGAATTTGTGGGCCAGGGTTCTTTTCAGGGTACGCTGCAGAATAAATGAAACAGAGGCGGCAAAGGAGATTACAACTAAGAATATAATAAGTGAAAGGAGAGTGACCTCTGTGCCGGAGAGCTTAAAAAGGGGCTCTGAAATTAATTTTGCAATATTTTTAACAAAATTATCAAAATTCAACGTCCACCTCGCAGTTTAATTAAGAGGAATCAGCCAGAAATATGTAACGAATAAAAACTCTTATGAACTTACTATGATTTTCGTAAAACATTCAATAATAAAACAGTACATGCTCCCCTCCTTCCGACCACGAAAAACTGCAGGCACTGGCATAACAACCGGAATATTATCTCACGCAGCCAAAATTATTTTTGCCGGCAGAAATTGAATCTTCCCGCAACAGTAAACACTCACACAGTGAAACCCTATAGCTTTGGATATGTTGCCCATATTCAAAGCAAGGAAATTGTTTTTTTATCATTTTTCCTGTAAGTATAAATACCCATCTGTCGTAATAACAATTTTTCAGTTGTAATCTGGTTGCAATTAAAGGTAGAAAAACCAGGTAACATGTTATTGAACTGCAAATTGCAGGGTAATGTTCAAGGCATAATTTTTCGACAATTCGAGGAGGAGATATGAAAAGAACACTGAATGGTATTGTATGGGGACTTATCGCTGTTATGCTTCTTTCTGCCAACGCCTGGAGTTTTGGGCGCAAGACGGTTGTAAAGGTCGGCATCAATGCCCCGATAACCGGTGATATTCCCAAGGTTGGCGAAGGCACAAAATATGCGGCTCAGATGTGGCTGGAAGATATCGAGAAAGCAGGCGGCATTGAAATCGGCGGCCAAAAATATCCCGTTGAACTGGTTATTGAAGACAACGAGGCCAAGGCCGAGTCAGCGGTAAAGGCTAACACCAAGATGATCACCGAGGACGAGGTACTTGTCATTGTAGGACCCCAGTCATCAAAACAGGCGGTGCCGGCAGGTGATGTTTGCAACAATTACGAGACCCCGATGATCACCCCCTGGTCGACAAATCCCGACACAACCAAGGACCGTCCTTTTGTCTTCAGGGGCTGTTTTCTTGACCCTTTCCAGGGCCCGGTTCTGGCCAATTTCATCACCGAAGAATTTGGCTTTACCAAGGCGGCAGTCCTCTATGATGTGGCCAGCGATTACCCCAAGGGGCTTGCCGAATTTTTCAAACAGGCCTGGGAAAAAATCCATGGTTCAGGCTCTGTGGTTGCCTTTGAAAGTTTCACCACCAAGGACACCGATTTCAGCTCGCAGTTAAGCAAGATAAACAAATCCGGAGCCCAGGTACTCTTTACACCACAGTACTATAACGAGGTGGCCCTCATTGTACAGCAGGCCCACGAACTTGGCTGGACAGGTCCCATAGTGGGCAGCGACTCCTGGGGTTCTGCCGAGACCGTAACCCTCTGCGGCAAGGACTGTTATGGCCTGTTTTTCTCCTCCCATTATGCTGCAGCCGGGGCCCAGGGTGCCACCAAGGAATTTATCGAGCGTTACGAGAAAAAATACGGCTACACGCCGGATGATGTTGCGGCCCTGACCTGGGATTCACTCCGCCTTGTCCAGGCCGCCATTGAAAATACCAGCGAGCTTACGGGTGATATCAAAACCGACCGCCAGGCAGTCCGGCATTCCATGACCAAGATCAGGAATTTCATGGGTATCACCGGTAACATGACCTTTACGGAAGAAGGAGATCCCATCAAGTGCGCTGTTATTGTTCGGATCAGCGACAAAGGAGAATACGAATTCTATAAGTCTGTTTGTCCGAATTAAGCCGGAATGGATCTTTTTCTCCAGAACATTGTAAACGGTTTGCAATGGGGCAGCTTCTATGCCCTGATCGCCCTGGGATATTCCATGGTGTACAGCATCCTGATGCTGTTCAATTTTGCCCATGGCGATGTCTTCATGGTCGGCTCATATATCGGTTTCGGCGTGGCGACAGCCCTGCTCGGGTTTGTCGCTCTGACCGGAATACCCCTGCCCGGCTGGCTCATCCTCATTCTGACCATTCTCTTTTCCATGTTCATCACATCTTTTGTGGGTGTATTCATTGAGCGCGTGGGGTATCGCCCCCTGCGCGATGCGCCCCGGGCATCTGCTGCCATTACAGGGTTGATGATCGGCATTATTCTTGAGACCGGCAATTTGGCTATTCTCGGCGCCCGCCGGCTCAGTTTTCCCCAGCTTATTGAATCGGTCACCTACCAGTTCGGCGGCATCTATGTCACTAACAAGAAAATACTTATTGTCGGGGTTTCACTGGGCCTCATGTACCTGCTGCACCGCTTTATCCAAAAATCCAAATGGGGCATGGCCATGCGGGCCATGTCCTTTGATTTTGAGGTGGTTCCCCTGATGGGTGTCTCCATAAACAGGATTGCTCCGCTCACCTTTGCCATCGGCTCCGCCCTTGCCGCTGCGGCAGGTATTCTGTACGGACTCGCCTACCCGGTACTTGATCCTTATATGGGCATACTGCTGGGCTGGAAGGCTTTTGTCGCTGCAATCCTAGGCGGCCGTGGTTCCATTCTCGGTGCTGCCCTGGCCGGATTCCTCTTGGGTTTTATCGAAATTTTTGTGGCCTGGGTCTTCCCGTCAACACTGCGGGACGTCATTGCCTACTCCATTATCCTGCTCATTCTGACTTTCAGGCCGCACGGCTTCTTCGGCCAGGCGCACTCCACCCAACTTCGACTATAGCCTGAACCCCGGACGGGAAAACACAAAATGGACATTCAGGACCACACATCCCAGCTACATAAAAAAGGCTTCAGAGCCCGGCTGCAGGGCTTTTTTGCCACGGTCCCGCTCATCGGCTGGTTCCTTGGTTTCCTGGGCGCAGTACTGGTGGAATATTTACTGGGCGACCTCATATCATACTATCTATACCTTCCCAAAATCCCCGTACTGTTCGGCTTACTCTCGGTGCTTAAAAAACCTCTGCTTATCCCGGGTACCATTGCCTACCTCATCCTGGTATACGGACTACCCATTCTCATTATTGTCAAGACCCTGCAGAAACAGGCAAATAAGCTGGCCGGATTTCTTGATAAACGACCAGTCAGCGTTGCAGCCTTTGTTCATCTAGGACTTTTTTACGGCGCCCTGCATCTCTGGGCCGACATGAGCGATTACCGGCTGCTGGTCTTGAAACTCACCATGATTGCCGTCATGCTGACGCTCTCCATCAATGTCATAAACGGTTATATGGGTGAGTTTTCCTGCTCCCATCCGGGTTTCATGGCACTCGGTGCTTATACGGCATCCACAATTACCCTGCTGTTTTTTGCCAATGACAAACAGTTCGGCGATGCCCTGCTGCCCGAAACGTTTGGCCTTTATTTCTTTCCCCTGGCCCTTATCGCAGGAGGCATAGCTGCTGCCATCGGCGCCCTGGTCATTGCCATACCGTCCTTCCGCACCCGCGGTGATTATCTGGCCATTATATCGCTTGCCTTTCTCTTTATCGTCAAAAGCCTTATCGAAAATCTTGAATTTTTAGGGGGCCCGCGGGGCATGTCGAGCCAGCCTCATTACTCGACTCTGCCGATGGTTTTCACGGTCATGGTCCTGTGTATCTGGATCATCAACAATTTTGTCCGTTCAACCATGGGCAAGGCCCTTAACGCCGTGCGCGACAACGAGCTGGCAGCCGAGGCCATGACGGTCAATACCCGCAAGACCAAGATCATCACCTTTATGTTTGGGGCTTTCTGGGCCGGGGTGGCCGGAGGGCTCTTTGCCCATGTTCTGCGCTATGTCAATCCCGGTTCCTTTGGTATTCAGCGCTTGGCTGAAATTCTGGCCATGGTGTATTTCGGGGGCCTCAATTCGGTCACCGGCTCCATTGTGGGTGCGGTAAGCATCAACATTTTAAGTGAGGCCTTACGGCCACTTGAAATATACAAGTGGATCATAATTCCGCTGCTTCTCATTCTGGTCATGCTCTTCCGCCCAACGGGTCTTATCGCCTTTACCGAGTTCAAACCCAAAGAGCTCATGAAACCCAAGCAGCAATTTGTCGAGGAATAACATTATGGCTCTGCTGCGGGTTGACAACATGACACATTATTTCGGGGGATTACGGGCAGTCCACAACTACAGCCTTATCCTTGAGCCGGGTCATATTGTGGGACTGATCGGACCAAATGGTGCCGGCAAAACCACGATCTTCAACCTGATCTCCGGCATTCACACCCCGACAGAGGGCAATATCGAGCTGGAGGGGCATAACCTTATCGGCCATCACCCCCACGAGATCGCGAGCATGGGACTTGGCCGCACCTTTCAGAATCTTCTGCTCTGGCGGCATATGACCGTTCTTGAGCATGTAAAAATGGCTTGCTATTCGCAGCTTGAATACGGCATCTGGGGAGCTTTCTTCGGTTCCAGATTCTGCCACCAGGAAGAAAAGAGGCTCACCGCCAAGGCTATGCACCTGCTGGAAACCTTTGATGTGGCCCATTTCAGCTCCCAGCTAGCCGTCAGCCTGCCTTACGGTGCCCAGCGGCGGGTCGAGATGGCCCGGGCCATGGCAACAAACCCCAAGGTCCTTTTCCTGGATGAACCTACGGCAGGGATGACACCGGATGAACTGAACCGCATGATCTCCATTATCAGGAAAATTCATGAAGAATTTGATGTAGCCATCTTCCTCATTGAACACCGTTTGAAATTTGTCATGGAATTATGCGAAAGGATCCAGACTCTTGTTTTCGGCGAAGTTATCGCCGAAGGTTCGCCAGAGGAGACCCAAAATAACCCGCATGTAATCGAGGCTTATCTTGGCAGTGAGGACATCCACTGATGCAGCTGGAAATAAAAAATCTGCATGTCTCCTATGGTAAGATAAGGGCTCTCCATGCCATTGATTTCTCCATAGACAAGGGCGAGATCGTCTGCATTATCGGGGCTAATGGTGCCGGTAAAAGTACGACGTTGCGTGCCATATCCCGTCTGCTCCCCTCTGACCGAGGCTCTGTCATGACTTTCGAGGGTAAGAACCTTCTGCAGTATCAGCCTGACAAGGTTGTCAGCCAACTGGGCATATCACACGTGCCTGAAGGCAGGCGTTTATTCGGCAACCTGACCGTGATGGAAAACCTGCAGTTGGCAACCTTTGCCCGCAGGGACAAGGACAGCATCGCCAGGGATGTTGCACAGGTTTTTAGCATCTTTCCGCGTCTTATGGAACGCAAGTCCCAAATGGCCGGCACCTTAAGCGGCGGAGAACAGCAGATGCTTGCCGTGGGACGTGCCTACATGAGCGGCCGCAGGCTGATGCTTCTCGATGAGCCTTCCATGGGACTGGCGCCTCTTCTCATGCTCTCAATGTTTGAAGCCCTCAAAGAAATCAACAGGGAGGGCACCACAATCCTGCTCGTCGAGCAGAATGCCCGCCTGGCACTTAAGTTTGCCCAACGGGCCTATGTCTTGGAAAACGGCCGCCTGGTGCTGCAGGGGCTTTCCGGAGAACTGCTCAATAATCCCGAGGTAAAAAAAGCATACCTGGGCGGCTGATATTGCGTTTGAAGTCCTGTGGGCAAATAACGCTGTTTTCTTCTCTGTTCTTGGTTTTGTGACTCATTTTTGGGGCCCACAGAGTTGAAAGAGCGCTGGCAAATAGTGAATCTGTCAGAGGACCAGCTTGATAAACAATCTGCTATTTCAATCAGCTAAAACTTTCTACAAAAAACGATAATCTAGTACCAAGGTACAATAGATTTATGTGCTTAAATAGATTTATGTACATAACAAATGCAAAATAAAATATAGACCCGTGAATTAAATGATGAGGGTTCATCAGCAGCGGGAGATATCACTGACATAACGGATATCTATAAGAGATTAGTGTTGGAAAAATGAGGGGGCGCTACACATGAAAAAGAGTAGAGATTTTATAGAACAGAGGCAGCATAAACGGGCATTTGTGCAAAATCTTATTGTTGGTATTCTCAACTCAGATGAGCCCGTATCGATAGGATCAATCACCGATATTTCACTGGGTGGTGTCAAATTTACGAATAATGAACTCAGAAAGGCGCCGGATGAACGTCCCATCAATTCAATCGATCTCATAGCAGACAGCCATTACCTCATTGAAATTCCCTGCGAGTCAGCCTGGAATGTTAAATTGGCTGCAGAATCCGATTCAAAACTAATAGATTTACGGCAGTGGGGAATCCAATTTGGCAAGTTGACCCCTAACCAGATATATTTGTTGAGAAGTTTAATTAACCACTGTTCTTCTCTTGGGATCAAAGGCATTTCTCCAAATGTCCAAATAACAGACAGCTAGTAGCAATCTGTTTTCCCTGCCCTTTATTTCAGGAAGAGCCGGGATGCTGTTTCACTGTAAGTGCGGCAGGGTCAGAAATGGCCCTGCCCTTGTTATTTAAAAAGGAGTTGTATTGTCTTATGCAGATCCAGAATACGGCCCGGCGCTGTGGAAAATATGAATAAGGGTAATAGCTACTGGGATGCCAATAAATTTGCACCGACCATAAATTTCTGAAAGATATGAAAGCCGGTGCTTGTTTCGATCACAGGACTGAAGGCAAGAGGAGTGAGGGGCACCACAACCTCTGAGATGACCGGAATGAGTTCTTTGGGATCATAAGGCCCCAAATAGCCGCCGTTCAAATTAAAGGGCGGAAGAGAATACTGGGATGCGAGCTGGATAAAATCCTCTCCGCCGTGCAATCTCCCAAGGACAAGTTCGGCCTCCGCAGCTGTTGATGTAACTATATGACGCAAATTAAGAACTACATTTTCATCGTCTGAAATTGCAGACAATTCCGGCTTAATCTTTTGTAACTCGACCAATGCTTCAAAACTTCCTGCATAGCCTAAGCTTTGTGCCTGCAGGCAACATTTATACGCTGATTCGAACTGTCCCAGTTCACTGTAAATCATGGCCATATTATAATACATCTCGCCATGGCCTGGATTGAGACGCACACTTTTGATATACTGCTCCAAGGCTTCTTGCAGCTTATTATCAGCATGATAGATAATCCCAAGAGTTGCATATTTCATGGCATCATCAGGGCTTAAACGGATGGCTGTCTGCATAATTTTCAACGCATCCTTAAAATTACCGGTCTTAGCCAGGGCAATGGCCAGGTTCTCATAGGTATTGGAATTGTTGGGATCGAGTTCAATGGCCCGTTTATATTCCGAAATGGCCGAGATGAACTGCCCTTCTTCAGCATACAGGTTGCCCTTGTGGAAGTGTTCTGTAGCTGCCTGGAGTGAACCAAAGTCTTGTTTTGACTCGGTAACGGGCATGCTTGCTGTTGCGCCGGAGTTGTTTGCAGTTGCCGGACCGGAGGAGGGAGGCCCCTGTGAATCGCTTTGCATTAAACTGTTTACAGAAGCTTCCGTTTGTTCCTCAATGAGCATGGTTAAATTCTGGCGAGCAGTCGGGTCACCCTGGTCAGCAGCCTTTTGCAGCCAATATTTGGCACGCTCCTTGTTCTGTTCAACACCTAGTCCATCCGAATACATAACGGCCAAATTATTCTGAGCATTTGCGAGACCCTGCTTTGCAGCTTGTAGAAGCCAGAATGCCGCTTCTTGATAATTCTCCTCAAAATAGTACTTCTGACCCAAGTTGCTCTGGGCTTCTACAATGCCTGCTTCAGCAGCCTTTTGCAGCCAGAGCATCGCTTCCTGCTGATCCTTTTCAACTCCTTCGCCATTCATGTAGAGTAAGCCGAGATTGTTCTGGGCAGCAACACTGCCGTTCTCAGCAGCCCGGCGAAACCAGTAGGCAGCTTTTTCCGCATCGCGGGCATAGCCCTCGGAACCGTTGAGATATAACAGGGCAAGAGAGTTTTGGCTGTCAGGGTCTCCCGTTTCAACTGCGGCCAGATATTTATCTTTTGCAGGGGCTGTAATTTGCTCTGTTTTTTTCTCCTCCTTCTCGGCAGGCGCGACTGTTAAGCCTTCTACTTGGGCCTGATCTGCAATCCCTTGTTTTTCTTCTTTTATTTTTTCATCTGTCTTGCCATGTTCAGATTGCACCTTGGCAAGTTGTTGCCGGGCCCGGATATGGCCCAATTCTGCTGCCTTGGTATACCAGATTGATGCCTGAGCCAGATCCTTTTCTACTCCCAGTCCCTGCTCAAACATGCGGCCCAGGTAAAACTGGCCCCTGGCATATCGCTGCTGGGCAGCCTTCGTATACCATACAACGGCCTGTTCATAGTTCTGCTCAACGCCCTGTCCTGCTTCATACAGGGCACCGAGATTGGTCTGGGCCCTGGCATAGCCCTGTTCCGCTGCCTTTTCGTACCAGTAAAAGGCCTTTGTATAGTCAACTGCAACGCCTATGCTGAGCTCATACATGCGGCCGAGATAGGTCTGGCCCCTGGCATAGCCCTGTTCTGCAGCTTTTTCATACCACATACGAGCAGTGTCATGGTTTTGTGCAACACCCTCACCGGTTTCATAAAGAATTCCGAGGTTTGTCTGGGCCCGGGCCAGACCCTGCTCCGCGGCCTTTTCGTACCAGAAGGCCGCCTTTCCCGGTTCCTTGGCTGTGCCTTTGCCCAGCTCATACATGGCTCCCAAAGCCCTTTGTGCTTTCGGATGCCCCTGCTGGGCTGCCTTCTCATACCAAAAAAAGGCCTGTTCCAGATTCTTCCTGGTGCCTGTTCCTGAGTAGTAGGCGTCAGCCAACTTGAATTGCGCCTCAACGTGACCTTGTTCCGCCTTGCTGCTGAGTTCGTCAATTTCTCCGGCAGGGGAAAATGCTGGCAGAAGAAAAAAGCTCAATGCATAAAACAGAATAAGAATATGCTTGAAAAATTTCATAGCGTTTAGTTCTGTAATTCCGGGATATTTAATTGTTTGCAAGTTCTACGAGAAATGCCAATTGAGTTGTCATTTCTAGTTGCCATCACAGTAAAATTGCTTTCCTGCTCCAGAATAGCGGGGCCAGAGCCCCTGATTGATCATGGATGTTTGAAATCATTTCCGCCATTACTATTTTGCGATGAAGCAAAATCTTGTCAAGCAATTGATATAATAGTGAATTGTTTCGACGAGTTGCATAATGACTTTCTTTGCGGGCATTGTCCGCTTCTCCTCCTGTCTCTATGTCTACATAAATCTATTTATATGAATAAATCTATTGTACCTTGGTACTAAATTACTGCTGATTGAAATGTATAATTTATTTCCATACATTTCACATTTGAGTTGTACATCGAATATTTTTTGGGGGGGTGAAGTGTATTTATTTTTGAGAAAAAACTGTGAAAAAGTCCGCCTTTCATGACGCAAGGTTGACTTCCCGTCTGACTCTCCCAATAAAACCATGATTCCAGAAGAAATCTGAACAAATAAAACCTGAACCGGGGCCTGATTTTCCTCTCCGGTTTCTATATTGGCTAAATTCCAAGCAGAAAGTCAGGATTTTTGCAAGATATTTTACTTCGGGAGAAAGACAAAAATTACTCGTTAAACAGAAATTGTCGACAATTAATTGGGGTGGTTATTTCTCTTCCAGTTCCTCGGGTTTATCCTTTCCTACATAAAGGTTATGCAACCAATATCCCTTTTTTTTCTCACCACCAGGAGTGCCTTCCACACCCATGCCGTGTTTTTTCCCATCCTTCCATGACCCTTCATATGTATCACCATCAGGATAAATTATAATTCCATAACCGTTTGGCAAATTATCCATCCATTCCCCTTTATATTTAGCTCCATCAGGAAATGTTTCTGTTCCTTGACCATGAATTTTATTTTCTTTCCACCCACCAACATATATACGACCATCAGGAAATGTCTCTGTTCCTTGACCGTGTTTTTGACCATCATTATATTCCCCTATATATGTCTGACCGCCAGGAAATGTATAGGTGCCCTGTCCGTGGAATTTATTGTCCTTCCATCCCCCTGTATATCTTCGACCATCAGGAAATATATAGGTGCCTTCACCGTGTTTTTGACCATCCTTATATTCCCCTATATATGTCTGACCATCAGGAAATGTATAGGTGCCTTCACCGTGTTTTTTCCCATCCTTCCATGACCCGGCATATGTATCACCATCAGGAAATGTATAGGTGCCCTGCCCGTGTTTTTTCCCATCCTTCCATGACCCGGCATATGTTTCATCATTGGAATATGCAAATGTTCCTTGACCATTAACACAGTCACCTTCAATACATTCGCCTTCAACTCCAAAAGTCAAACCGGGAGTGAGGAAGATGGCGAGGACAAATAGAGTTGATAAAAGTCTTTTCATTCTTGATACCGCTTGATTTAAACTGAAATTGTCTTGATTCTGGGAATGCTTACTATACGTCCCATGATGAAAACCTCAACATAAAACAACTAGTTACATATTATCACTTCCCATTCAATAGTTTTATTAGTAATTATTGAAATTCTGACTTTTCTGCAAAACTTGGTCGCAACAATTTTTGTTGACAGGATACTAGATTCCATTAATGGTAATTATTATATTTTTTTTTTATAACCAATACCTCTTTGGATGATTCAGCTTATTTAGGCAATGATTGCTTCTCTGTTCTTGTGACAAACCTTACAGGAGGCTGAAGCTATGGAATTTAAAATTTCAAAGGTTGAGTACTTTCACACAACCCTTGCAGACCAACCTGGCGAAGCCTACAAGTTCCTTTCCCAGCTGGCCGGCCTCGGCATCAATCTTCAGGCCTTTACTGCCGTTCCTGTAGGACCGAGCGTTACACAACTGACTTTTTTCCCTGAAGACCCGGCGCAGCTCCGACATGAAGCAGGCAGAATCGGCATGCATCTGGACGGCCCCCACAAAGCATTTCTGGTACAGGGTGATGATGAGCTTGGAGCTCTGGCGGAAATACACCGCAAGATCTATGCGGCCGAGGTAAATGTTTACTCAGCAAGCGGTGTAACAGACGGACAGGGAAGCTTCGGGTATATCGTTTATATCAAGTCGAATGATTTTGATAAAGCGGCCGATGCTCTGGGACTTTAATTAATAACTTAGGCAACTAAACAATCCTGATCTGTTGTTCTTTTTTGAGGGTGCCCCCTTTTATCACCCGGGCAAATATTCCTTCCCTGGGCATGATACAGTCACCTGTGGCCTTTTTAATGGCGCAGCCGCTGTTGTGGCATTCCTTGCCGATCTGGGTAATTTCCAGAATAACCTCATCGCCGATTTGTAACCGGTCTCCTATGCGCAGACTGCTTAAATCCATGCCCCGGGTTATGATATTTTCTGCAAAAGCCCCATTCTTGAGAGTCGGCAGAACCTCTTTGACGCCGTCAATACTCTCTCCAGCCAGCAGGGAAATCTGCCTGTGCCAGTCCCCGGCATGGGCATCACCTTCAATACCCCAGTTTACAAGGGCTTCAACCGTGTCCTGCTCTTTCTTTACGATCCCCTTCTTATGACTTAAACAGACCGCCTCGACATATGTCATTTCTTCTTAATCCTGTACTAATCTTTATGGTTGGACTCAGCATGACTTTTCCCCTGTAACATGGGGAAAATATGCAATAATCCGGGAAAGAGTGCCTGTAGACTTTCAAGCGCCCCTTTAGAGCTGCCGGGCAGGTTAATAATAACGCAATTCCTTCTCACTCCAGCTTCTCCACGCGAAAGCATGGAAAAAGGGGTACGATCCTTGCCGTAACTCCTTATGGCCTCAACAATTCCGGGCACTGACCGATCAATGACTGCCAGGGTTGCTTCCGGTGTTACATCACGAGGCCCCAGACCGGTACCGCCTGTGGTGAAAATGAGTTTCACCTTTTCATTATCCGCCAGCTTACACAGCCTCTCTGAGATAATTTCCCTTTCATCGGGAAGCACCTCATAAAAATCAACCTTTACAGGTTTATCCACAAGAAACTCCTGAATTATTTTACCGGAATTATCCTTGCGTTTTCCTGCATGAGTAGAATCCGATATAACCAGGACTGCTGTCTTTAGGTCCTTTTTAAATGAATCGGAAAAATCGCTTTTCCCTCCTTTTTTCTTAACCACCCGGATATCGCCAAAAAAGAGCGAATCATCAAGGGGTTTAAGCATATCATAGGCATTCAAAAGCGCTGCCGAGACTGCTGTTATCGCCTCCATTTCAACACCGGTCTTCCATACCGAACGGACCTCAGCAGTAACTTTTATTTTCTCCTTTTCATGTTCAAGCTTAACTTCAACCCAATCCAGCGGGATCGGGTGACAGAAAGTAATCCAGTCGGCACAACGTTTTGCTGCATGTATCCCTGCAGCCCTCGCAACCTCAGTTACATCCCCTTTGGGCACGGTCTTGTCAAATACCCTTTGCAGGGTTTCCTTCCTGCCATAGAGAAAACCTTCTGCCAAGGCATAGCGTAATGATTTAAACTTGGGACTCACATCAATCATTATAATGCTTTCTCCTTCTTTTTATCCAAGCTAGCCCCCGATACTCGCCATGGATGGTTCCTTGTCCCGTTTGGCAAGCAGTTCCGCCTCATGGCCGTTTATGCAGCGTTTTTGTATGCAATAGAGTATGGCCGCTTCTATTTGCCCGTTGTCTGCCCCTGAGCGCAGCATCTTTTTCAAATCAAGGACACCGTTGTCATATAAACAGGTTTTCAACATGCCTGTAGGTGTGATGCGAACCTTGTTGCATGTTGAACAAAATAGTCTTGAATATCCATGGATTATCCCAATTGACCCCTTGTACCGGGGTAATGAATAAATTCGTGCTGTTGACGGAGAACTCTGCGGGCACTCCTTCATGGCAGGAAAAATCCTTTTGAGCCGCTGCAGCAGGTTGCCGTTTACAAGTTTTTCCGGCCTAGCGCTACCGGAGAATGGCATCTTTTCAATAAAGCGCAATGTGATGGGAAATTTTTGTGCCAGACGGGCGAGTCCAATAATCTCTTCATCACTTGTATCGGCCAGGATAACACTGTTTATCTTGAGTGGTATCCGGCGCTCAATAATATCCTGGAGTGTCTGCATGACATTTGCAAAATGATCGCGTCTGGTGATACGCCAGAATCGTCGGTGGTCAAGTGTATCAAGGCTGAGATTGATGGAGTCAATACCAAGTTCAGACAGCGAAGCGAGATACTGTTCCGTCTCTACACCGTTAGTTGTGACATGGAGACTGTTGAGCCCCTTTATATTTCTAAGTCTCTGCAAAAACGGCAGACACCCTTTTCTGGCAAAGGGCTCACCTCCGGTAACGCGCAACTTTTCAACTCCCAATGCACAGAAAATGATTGTAAGACGCTCCAGTTCCTCAAACGAGAGAATTTCTTCATGGCCAATAAAGGGCACGCCCTCTTCCGGACGGCAATACCTGCAGCGCAGGTTGCAACGGTCGGTGATGGACAAACGCAGGTAATTGATTGGCCGGCCATGGTTGTCCATCAGGCAGGTATCAAGAATAGGGCTTTGTGAATTTGCATGACGCAGTAGCATTAATACTCCTTTCGAAACACAGAAGGC
>Ga0210119_1000001_pt1 | contig 73617 bp, 73 predicted proteins | sample China_Bullhead_C_2_FD_184859 | JGI IMG/M metagenome (GOLD analysis project Ga0210119, IMG submission 184859) | Wetland microbial communities from San Francisco Bay, California, USA, that impact long-term carbon sequestration -... | ecosystem: Environmental > Aquatic > Marine > Wetlands ... | reverse complement strand
TACCTGTCGGCGGAGCGTTTTTTGCGAGGCTGCCAGGTGCGGCTTTAATACAGTTTTTTTATTTTTTCAGGCAATGGCTCCCCTCAGGGAATGCAGGAGTCCCTCAGTTATTCTTACTTGAACCTCCTGGCCTGGAGAAAGAGCATGGCCATCAAAATTAACAATGACATTGCTCATTGTGCGGCCGCTCCACTGGCCGTCTCCATTCTTGCTTTCCCCCTCGATCATAACAAGTTGGACCGAGCCTTCGTATTCCCTGTTTCTCTGCAGGCTGATATCATTTTGTCTTTCCTGCAGAATCTTGAGTCTTTCCGACTTTGCCTGTTCGTCTATCTTGTTATCAAAGGCAATGGCCTTAGCCTGGGGCCGGTCTGAATATTTAAAGGAAAAAGCCCCATGGTAGCGTACGGTGTCCAGCAGCTGCATAGTAGCCTGAAAATCTTCGTCATTTTCTCCAGGAAAACCGACAATAATATCAGTTGTCAATGCAATATCAGGCCTTATCTGCCTTAAGACTTCAACCCGTTCGAGGTATTGCTCAATTGTATACTTCCTGTTCATTTTTTTCAGGATTCGGTTTGAGCCTGATTGCACAGGAAGGTGAAAGTGCGGGCAGAGTTTTTCTACGGTAGCAAAACACTCGATCAGTTCGGGAGAAAGGTCCTTGGGATGGGATGTGGTAAATCGTATGCGTTCAATCCCATCTACTGTCGAGACTTTTTCCAGAAGCTCAGGGAACGAGATGTATGGCAGGCTTCCATCAGAAACCCTGCCATATGAATTGACATTCTGGCCAAGAAGCGTCACTTCTTTGACACCCTGTTGGGCTAAAGTGGATATTTCAGCGACAATATCCTCAGGGGGTCTGCTTGTTTCCCGCCCCCGGGTATATGGCACGACGCAATAGGTGCAGAAGTTGTTGCAGCCCTGCATGATGGTGACAAACTTTTTACAGGGCGGGTTGGCGCCTATCTCTTCACCCTTCCCGGTTGTTTTGGCAGGGGAGGGGGGGGAATAGCTGGGAATTCTAAAGCTGGGAGAAAGATCCACTGCCAGTTGCGCTTTGTTTCGTTGCGCAGCTTTGCCGACCAGTTCAGGCAGCTTGTAAATATGCTGCGGGCCGATAACTATATCGACATGCTCCATTCTGGCCTGCAGCCGTTCTCCTTCCTGTTGGGCAACGCATCCGGCAACAGAAATAATAAGGGAGGGTTTTTCTTCTTTGAGTTTTCGTATCCTGCCAAGCAGGCTGTAAACTTTTTGTTCCGCTTTCTCACGTATGGAACATGTGTTGATGACAATAACATCCGCCTGCTTAATATCCCGGGTCGGACTGTAGTCAACGTTGGCGAGCATCTGGCCCATGATTTCCGAGTCACGTTCGTTCATCTGGCAACCGAATGTCTCTATGTAGGCTTTTTTACTTGGGTTCATGTATCTCAGCAGCGGCAAAGGAATATTTACAGAGTAAGCGTTCCTGTGGACCAGGCAAGCCTCATAAGGGATATGCGGTAATTGTACAGGGCATTGAAATATTCGATCTTGGCCCTGGTCAGACGTGTCTGGGCATCCAGAACATTGGTTGTAGTACCAAGTTGCGCCTTGTACCGGGACTGGTTAATACGGAAGTCTTCTTCTGCCGATTCTATGGCCTTTTCAGTTACCCCGATATTATATGCAGCCTCAAGGGTGTCAACATAGGCGCCTCTGACCTGCAGAGTTATATTATCAAGCAGCTCAGACTGGTTTTCCTGGATTTTCTTCTTATTGTACCTGGCAGCGGCCATTTCATCCTTACTCTGGCCCCAGGCCCAGAACCGCCATTCAAGGGTGGCCAAGGCGGTTTTTACCTCAGTTGGACCAAACGGATACTCCTGGGCAATGAAATTGTCCCCCTGTTTCAGGTAAGTGGCGGAGACCGATACGGCAGGAAGGTATGGAGCCCTGGTAAGAATTATATTCTTGTCAGCCTGTTCAATGGCAATTTCGCTTTGCCTCAGTTCCGGGCGGTACTTTTTCGCCTGTTGAACAGCCAGTTCCCAGGAAATTTCACTCGGCTCATACTTGAAGACATCTTCAACCTCTATTTGTGTTTCCACGGGCCTGCGCAGCAGGGTGTTAAGTTGCGCCAGGGCCATGGTCGACAGGTTCTTGGCCCTGAGAAGCTCTATTTGGGCTCCGGACAGCTGCACCTCGCTTTGCAGCATATCGTTCTTTGGGATCAGGCCGGCCTTATAAAACGCTTCGGCATCCTTGAGATGGGCTTTTCTCTCTTCCACCGATTGTATGGCAACCTCTTCAAACTTCCTGGTCTTGAGGAGATTATAGTAGGCCTCATGCACTGCAAGAATAATATCGTTTTGGGTCTGTGCCATTGAGGCCTTGGATGATTCCAGATCGAGCTCCCCCAGTTCCACACCCGTGACAAGAGAACGGCCCCGGTAAATAGGCTGTTCAATGGAGAATGAGTAATTGTAGTAGTTTTCGATCACCCCATAGGGTTCATATGCATCTGGAGTGTATCGGTAACCGTAATCAAAGAAAAAGGATGGATAAAGGTTCTTTTTGGAGCTTTCAAGTGAATACTGTTTTTGAATAATATCTGCCTGTGAGTAAAGGATCTGCGGGCTGGTGTCCAAGGCGATTGCGACGCATTCCGAAAGACTAAAAATTTTACCGCTCGGATCGGCTGTTGTTAATTGTTTATTTTGGTCCGCTGCCAGTGTAAGGCGGGCAAGAACACAGAGAAGCAATACAACCAGTAATGGGATAGAAACAAAACGTTTCATGGCATAAGGTCCTAGGCAAATTTTTTTTCAATTTGAGGTCCGAGATTGCGCAGCAATATTATTAACTCACTTTCAATTCCATCGGGGTAGCGGATTTCCACAAGCCCTTGCCTGGAATCTACAGTAGAAAGAAGGGCCAACCCGTCATAACCTTCCAGAATAAACTTTAGGAAGTGAATTCGATCAGGAGAGATTTCCAGCTGCAGCAAAGAGCATTGTTTCTGCATTTCAGCGCCACTGTTCATGGCTTTGTTCATAATGCCATCCTCATTTACCATAAATATCCATTAGCAACAATATCGGATGTGTTTTGGTGGGCAGATAATTACACGGAAAGCTCAGCATTAATTTTGCCCATGACATTCTTAAAAGGGGCGAGTCGAGGCAGAACAACCTCATGCAAGTATTCTTCGGTCTGTTCTTTGGCCCTGCCGCTAAACTGCTGAAAATTTTGTATCATGCCTTCGAGGTCAGACAATGTAAAAGGAATACCAGAATCTTCAGATAATCTGTGCAGTAAATCATTGTCTTTTCCTTCTTCCTTGACAACTTTTCCGGCAGCCATGGAATGCATTTTGATTATTTCATGTAATTCCTGCCGACTTTTACCTTTTTCAACCCCTGCCATCAAAATTTTCTCCGTGGCCATAAAGGGTAATTCTTGGAGAAGATGTTTTCTTATTTGATTAGGAAAAACAACAATATCAGACGAAATATTAATGTAAAGCTTTAATATAGCATCTGCCAGGAGAAATGCCTGGGGAATGTCCATGCGCCGGATTGCCGAATCATCAAGAGTCCTTTCAAGCCACTGATTTGCACAGGTTGCAGAAAAGTCTGCAGGTAAACCCATAAGTTTCCGGGCCAAGCCTGTCATACGTTCAGAACGCATGGGGTTGCGCTTATATGCCATAGCAGAACTGCCCACCTGCTTTTGTGCAAAGGGTTCTTCCTGAAGCTTAAGGTTGGAAAGCAGTCTCATATCCACAGCAAACTTATGGGCTGAAGCGCCAATTCCGGCAAGTGTTTCAGCCGTTTTCATGTCAAGCTTCCGGGGATAGGTCTGGCCTGTAACAGGGAAGTACTGGTCAAAGCCAAGTTTTGCAGCAACAAGTTTATCAAGCTGTCTGACTTTTTCGTGGTCACCTTTGAATAATTCCAGAAATGTGGCCTGGGTGCCAACAGTGCCTTTGGCGCCACGGGCTTTAACCTGTTTTTCAAGATGTTCGAGATAATCAAGGTCAAGGAGTAAATCCTGTATATACAGCGTGGTTCGTTTGCCTACCGTAGTCGGCTGTGCAGGTTGATAATGTGTATAGCCGAGAGTAGTCAAATCCTTATATTTATTCGCAAAATTTGCAAGATTGGCAATAACATTAACCAAGCTGTTTTTCACGAGCACCAGGGCTTTTTTCTGCAGTATCAGGTCAGTATTGCAGACAACATATTGCGATGTGGCACCAAGGTGGATGATGGGTTCCGCTTTCTGGCATTTATGGCCATAAGCAAAGACATGAGCCATGACATCGTGCCGGATTTCCTTTTCTTTGCTGGCAGCAAGGTCAAAATCAATGTCCTGCGCATGTTTTATCAACTCGTCAATCATTTCCTGGGTGACTATATCAGAAAGACCAAGCTCATTTTGGGCTTCAGCAAGGGCAATCCAACAACGGCGCCATGTTTGTATCCGGGTATTTTCAGAAAAAAGTTCCTGCATTTCACGGCTTGTATACCGACTTACCAAGGGATCCTGGTAAATTTCTCTGTGCATTGCAAAATTCCTCAAAAAAATGAATTAATAAATGTATATATAATGGCAGCGCTCCATTATATACGAAATTATCGTGTTGTTGTCAGCAGGCAAAAGAAAAACAGCAGCAAAATATTGTAATGTCGCATAACATATATTATGTTAAATTAAATTATAAATGTAATTACAACATGTTACATATGTGCTTTTGGTGAAATTCATATATCCCCTGCTTGGTGGCCAAAAAAAAAATAGAGAATTTGATAATTTCCTGTATGGTTATGAAACAGGAACTGCTCCGGGCGGAATTTATAGTAAGGTTTAACTTTAATATAGTTTGCTATATGTTTGTATTTGCGTATTTAATAGACATAGTTTTTCCAGAATCAATTCACCCTTTTGATCATAGAAAACATTTTGTGGGCTGAAACTGTCAAAAATAATGAAATACATAAATCCCCAAATAATGTGATGCTGGTATATAAATTGTCTCTTTCAAAATCCCTTTCAGAATTTTGCCGGATACAGAACAGAAATAATACTGTTAGCGATTATATTAGATGGTGTTATGACATAACTCAAAGAAATATTAATTGATATATTTCAACAATTTCATGTATTTATAGGTTTTTACATGGGACAAAAAGAGGCAAAAATCCCCCCCTTGCACACCCGTTTCGGTTTGCGGCTGCTTCAAGTGCTGCTCATTGTTTTTTGCCTGCTCCTAATCAAGCGATGTGTAACTATTTATCATGACAACAAGGAAACCAACGATCAAATTAAAATAGAATTTTTTGACAAAGGGTATGTCAGCGGTATGAAAAAGGCCAAAGGGCTCCCCGCAGAACCGGAGACTCAATTCAAGAACTATGCCTTAAAAAAAGCATATCGGGACGGTTACCGCCAGGGTTGGGACATGGGCCGGGAAGAAATAAAACAGCACTAAAAGACTATTACTGATTAGGCCTCTGCAACGGTTTATCTCATTAGCCAACATGCAAACCCGACGTTTAACCGGCAGAACCTAGGCTTTACTCTTATTCTTCAAAAAGGTGCCTGCCCGGTACTCATCAAATGCCAACTGCAGTTCTGCCTGGTTATTCATGACAATCGGCCCATGCCAGGCAATTGGCTCATTTAGCGGCTTTCCAGAGATAAGCAGAAAACGAATCGAAGCATCCCCGGTTTCTATATGCACAGACCTGCCGTCCTCAAACAGGATAAGAGTTCCATTACTGGCAAGAGGATCTGTCTCCATATCAAAAGAGTTCTCGCCTTCTGCTTCATAGATAAACGGCTTTTTTTCCTTACATAAATATCCCTGTCCGGCAATCACATAGGCAAAAACAGTATGCCCGGGCTTGACTGGATGTTCGTAAACAGTATGCGCAGGCACGGTAATATCAAGATATTCAGGGTCTATCATTATATCCTGCACCGGTCCGTGTATCTTGTTGACCGTGCCGCAGATTATTTTTATCTGCACGTCGTTCTCCAGAGTTATCACCGGGATATCATTTGATTTTACATCCCTGTAGCGCGGTGACATCATCTTTTCTGCTGCCGGTAGATTAGCCCAGAGCTGAAAGCCTTCCATCCGGCCACTTGCATCCCCTTTCGGCATCTCCTGGTGAATAATACCGCTGCCAGCGGTCATCCATTGGACATCACCGGCATCAATGACGCCTTTATTGCCCAGGCTGTCACCGTGTTCAACTTTGCCCTGCAGAATATAGGTGATTGTCTCGATACCGCGGTGAGGATGCCAGGGGAATCCTTTGTTGTAATGATTCGGGTTTTCTGAGCGAAAATCATCCAAAAGAAGAAACGGATCGAATTGTCCTACTTCACTGGATCCGAAAGCCCGCTTGAGATGAACTCCTGCCCCTTCAATGGTTTGCTTACTTTTAAAGATTTTTTTAATTTTTCTTGCAGCATTCATAACGATGTCCGTTACCTAGAAACATTAATTTTGCGAACAGCCCTTCCCTTTTAAGAAATAATTACGTCAATCCCATGCGTTGCAAGGTAATGCAAGGTCTTGCTGCATAAAGGCGCAGCGGTTTTCAGCATAACCTTGCAACCTGGTTTTGCTTTCTTGATTATTTCCACATTAGCGAGGATTTTCCTGCCGTCAGCCATAATTATCCTGCTCTTGCGATTTATTACAATGGCAAGGGTATTTCCATCGATTTCCTCAACAACTAAACGCGGCTTCAAGCCCAGGGATTTAGGATCTATGTAGTGCGTCATTTTCTTAGGGACAAATGAATAAAAAATTCCCCCAGACTTATTCACTTCTGGGATATGTTTTTTCTGCTATGAAAGAATTTGTTCAGGTGGGAGAACTGTAAACAGCGTTATTTTATCGCCATGCTAATAGCAAAATTATGATAACGCCAGTAGCAGTCCATTTTTGCAAATCCTGCCTGCTCCAGCCATTGAAAATGGTCTTCCTGGGTTACTGGATAGTCCTTGGTCAAATGTTTATCAAGCCAGAATTCAGGGTCTTCACCGTTAGCAGCGATAAATTGCATCCAGCTGCTGTATTGAAATTTCCGGGTATCCCAGTCCTCATCAATAATGATATCATTCAATATGAAAGAACCATTTTGATTCAGGATTGAATAGATGAGCTTGTAAAAATCTTTACGTTCACCCCAGGTGAGATGCTGCAGCGTAAGGCCTGCAAGGACTATATCATAGCTGCTGCCAATGGAGTCAAACCGGTAATCTCCAAGCATAAGTTCATATCTTCCCCGGTATGCCGAGAGATTTTCTTCGTATTCTTCAAGCATTTTGGGGGTCAGGTCAAAACCAACAACAAAGGCATTGGGAAGTTTTTTAAGAACGAGTTCAGACAAAATGCCGTTACCGCAGCCAAGATCCAATATACGTAATTGCTTATCCGAATTTTCAGGCAGCAGCTCATATATTATTTCATGCTGTTTCTTGTATTGCGGCACAAGTTTTTCCATGAGGTTTTCATATGTATTTGCCTGGCCTGCAAAGTGTCCGATAATCTGTTCTGTGATCATGTCTGTCACCCCTGTAGCATTAATTTATAAATGCTTTCTATAGAAGGTTGGAGTCATCTGCGGAATAATGTTGTATGAATCAACGGACAAGTTTTTATGCTTTGATATTGTCAAAAAAAAACCCAAAAGGTTTCAGTAAACATTTGAGGTTTTTTTACGCGCAACTGTATTTTATCATTAGAGAATCAAGACCTCTGCTGCGTTGGTCTTTTCCGTAAAAAGCATGCCATCTCTGACGCCTCACAATATTAGGTAAAAATACCTACCATGTCAATAAAAATATCCTGTTAAAGATCCTTGTAGAATGAAGCCGCGTCAGGCGATGGATGGCCGCAGATCAACAACGTTCAGCTGCCATTTTTCCTGCCCCATATAAGAATTCAGGCGTAATGTGAAGGCCAGGTCCATGACACCCTTCTGTGATGCAGAGACCAGCTTGCCAAAGCCAAAACCGATGCCGTTTATTGACTTGCCATTCTCCATTATGGAGAACCTGAGATGGTTGGTGCCCACAAGCCTGGGCTTTGAAAGCTTTTGTGATCGCATGCAGAAGATTGGTTCAGGAAAGCCGGCCCCGAAGGGAGCCAGGGAAATAAATGCTGCTAGAAACTTTTGGTCAGCTAGTTCATTTAAGGTAGTTTGCATATCTATCAAGAGGCTGGGGCTGAAGGTGTCTTTCCCGGATTGTGCCCCTATGAATGCATCAAATCGATGCCTGAAGGATGTAATGTTGTCAGCAGGCAGGGTGAGCCCCACTGCACCGGCATGGCCGCCGAAGCGTTGCAGCATTTCCTGACAGGACGAAACAGCCTCGTGGATATCAATGCCTTCAATGGAGCGCCCGGAGCCTTTCACCAGTTTCTGTGCTTCTCCGCTATCATCCTGTGTACTGTCTGTAAGCAGGATGACGGGACGGTAAAACTGATCGCTCAATCTGCTGGCAACGATGCCAAGCACACCCTGGTGCCAGTCATTTTTAAACAGCACCAAAGAATGAGCAGTATCGAGTGTTTCAGGGGAAACCATGCTTGCGGCTTCTGTAAAAATATCTGCTTCTATGCTTTTCCTGGAATTATTTGCTGCTTCAAGTTCCTCGGCAAATTGTTGCGCTTCTTCCGGGAAATTCGTTGTCATAAGTTTCACAGCCTTGCCCGCTGACCCGATCCTACCTATTGCATTGATGCGCGGCGCCAAGCGAAAGGCAATATCCTCAACAGTAATGTCCGTGTTCGAGTTTTTGGCATTATCAAGCAGCTTCTGTAAACCAACCCGGTTGGCCTGGTTAAGAATCTCCAGGCCGCTTTTGACAATTATTCTATTGCAGCCAGTGACAGGGACCTGGTCAGCAACCGTGCCGATTGCCACCAGGTCCATGTATAACTTGAGATTCGGAATTTTATTCTCAGGCCAGTGGCCGTATGTTATCAACTCGGAGCGCAGTCCAAGGATAAGGTAGAATGCCACCCCTACCCCGGCCAAATGTTTACAGGGAAATGTACAACCGGGCTGCAGAGGGTTAAGGATGGCATCGGCCTGGGGCAGCTCATTGGGTGGTTTGTGATGGTCGGTAATAATCACCCTGAAACCGAGGTTTTTTGCCGCGCTGACAACATCAGTATCACTGATACCGCAGTCCGCAGTCAAGAGGACCCCGGCCTCACCCCATTGTTGCATGTTATGGTCAAAAATTTTTCTGACTGCCTTAATGTTGAGTCCATACCCTTCGCTCATGCGGTCAGGAATATAAGAATGCGACGGGACTCCGAGTTCTTTGAAAAATTGGGAAAGAACAGCGGTTGCTGTAACCCCGTCAGCATCAAAGTCGCCAAAAACAGTAACGGGTTGTTGAAATTTCAAGGCTCCCAACAGGATTGACACAGCCTCATTCATGCCCTTCATCAGATGAGGGCGCGGCAGTTCGTGGAGAGATGGATTCAGAAAATCCTTAATGTTTCGTTTATCAGAGATCCCCCTGTGGATTAGCAGGGTTACAATGGTTTCGGGAATGCCGGCGTCACGGGCAATTTTTTTTACCTGTGTTTCAGTTATATCGGTGGGCAATTGGCGTAACAGCCATTTTTTTTCTGAGCGTGGAAAATCCATATTTCTACCGGGCACAAAGTCAGCCTAGAGCTGGGGAATATTATGAGTTTTGTAATACTCGTAACAGATGTTCTGCAGGGCAAAAAAATTCCGGCGAATAAAATCGGCCTCGTATTCGGTGTCAATATCAAAGGCGGAACCGAAACAATGACTTAAATCCAGTTCCAAGTTGAGATTTATGAGTGTATGGATAGATGTGTAAATTTTTTTCAGATCCCTATAATAAACTCTGTTGCCTTTACTTTTAACAATTGCCTTGTAGGCATTGATCAGGTAGAAAACAGCCCTGGCCCGGTCTGAATAGCTGTAGCTCTCCACCCCAAAGGGTTTGGGGAAAAAGAGCCTTTTGAAAAAAAGGAGATTCCCTTTGATGTTGCGCAGGTTTTTTTTGCGCCCAGCAATAATAGTCCTGTTTTCATAGAAGTTGCCTGCCAGATTCCAGATATTCTCGTTCAGCTTGAGAGGCTTGCCTGCTATGAAGCTGTTGACGATCAAAGAGACATCCATGCTGTCAATACGATAAGTGTAGAAGTTCTTAATGGATTTTTCCCTGTCCGGAAACTCGCCGAGCCTTTCCAGAATAGCCTTGTAATCCTTTCGGACAGTTCGTCCAATAATCAGGTCAGCATTACGGTTCTTGTTTTCAATGAGAAAATCCAGTTCAAATGAACTCAAAAGCGGTGTATCACTGACAATGACATTGACCTGCTTTTCCCATTGGTCACCATGTATAAAATATTCCCGTAATTGATCCCAATTGACTTTTTTTATTGAATCCCAGCTGCTGGCCATGCTTCTCAGGGTATTGTTGTCACGGGAAAGATACTTGAGATAGGTGAAGAAGAAACTCTCCATGATATTTTCCCGCTCTTCAACGAGAACCAGCAACTGGCGGTATTGTTTCACGTGTTCTGCAAGCATTCTCTCAAGGGTTTTCCTGTCGCCCCAGATATAGATGTCGCCAACGCTTCTGGCTCGCATGGCAGCCTCAACCACATACTCAAGACAGGTTTTGCCATGAAAATCCATATAGGGCTGAAACTGGTTGCCTACAAGTTTTGCGCCGCGGGTGCCCGCCCCTATGAATATAACTTCTTTTTCCAATTATTCTCTTTGCTGCGATTAAGGTGTGTCTCTGGTTAAGAAATTTTCAATATCCGCAAAAATTGCATCCCGCGCACGCACATCATGCCATATGATTTCCGGGTCACTGTTAAACCAGGTGTATTGTCGCTTGGCATAATGTCTTGTATCCCGGGCAAGTATTTCGAGTGTCTGCTCCCAGGTCCAGGTGCCACTTAAGAAATTCAGTATATGTCGATATCCTATGGACTGCATTGTTTTTAATTCTTTACCGTACCCCATGGCCAGGAGCTTCCTTACTTCAGCCAACAGTCCCTGTTCTGCCATGTATAGGACCCGCTGCTCAATACGCGCATACAGTTCTTTGCGCGGCCGGGTCAAACCGATCTTGAGAACTTGATACGGCGACGTTTTTTTCTTTTGTCCAGCCAGATGTCGGGACCACGGTATGCCGGTAGAGTAATATATTTCCAAAGCTCTGATGAGTCGTTGTGTGTCGTTGGGATGGATGCGCCCTGCAGAATCAGGGTCCACTTCTCCAAGTTCGCGATGCAAGACGTCGTTCCCCGCTGCATGAAGTCTTTTGCGGAGAGTATGCGTTGTTGATTTGATCTCTTCTCGCTCGCCTGCCCCGCTATCTTCTACAGCAAAAGAATTTTCATCAAAGACCCCTTCGAGCAATCCTCTGAAATAAAGCCCGGTGCCGCCTGTCAGGAGAGGAATATTTTCATGGCTGCATATTGTCCGGATAGCTTCTCCGGCATCTTTAACAAATCGGCCAAGGGTATAATTATCATCCGGTGCAATAATGTCGATAAGATAATGTGGGATACGGGCCCTTTCAGCAAGCGTTGGCTTTGCAGTGCCGATATCCATATACCTGTAAACCTGCATGGAATCAACGCCCACGATCTCGCAGGAAAACCTTTCGGCAATCTGCAGGGAAAGTTCGGTTTTCCCAACAGCGGTAGGGCCGCATAAGACGATGAGTTTTTGTTTATGGGTGGGCATAAGGAATTATATCACATTTTTTTGCATATCAACCAGTTTAGGAATGCTTAACAGGTTACTCCTCAGGCACAAAGGCAACTTTAAATGTAGGATGTAGAATTAAAAATGCAGAATGGTAAACATTAAAAGAGGAGCGGAAAGCACAAAAGCACACAGAAAAGACATACAATTCTCCATTTTCAATTCTTCATTCTACATTCAATCCAGGGTTATATGATCAACCAGGGTTCCATATTTTTTAGGGCCGATTCCAGAAATCTGCAAAAGTTCATCCTTGGACCTGAAAGGACCATGTTGATTTCTTCGCTGTACGATTTTTTCTGCCAACGCTGGGCCGATGCCAGGAAGGGAGATTAAAATGCTTTTATCGGCACGGTTTATGGGGATTGGTTGAAAAAAAATGTTAGCCACTGCCGGCGGCAGGGGCACAGGTTGGGATATATCAGAAACGGTTTGAATCGCATAAACCACCTGATTTACATCCTGTACTGCTCCAGCGGCCAAAAGTGAACCTATCACTGGGAAATTGTTTTCCAGCTGTGCCTGAGTAAAAAGATAGAGTCCCTCAAGCATCTCAGGGGCGCCCGCCAGCCAGACATACTTTTCTGCTGTCTCTGGAGGGGGCGGTGCATTATTTTTCGGTAGAAATTGTCGAGGGTTGGGAAAAAAACTAGCCGCAAGAATAAGGATTGCCAGGGCAAGGAAGACCAAAGTATTCTCTGCAGAGCTTTTTCGAAGCAAATGATCTGCTGCATGAAGAGAGCTCTCTTCCTTATTTCTGCTTTTGTTCATCCTTCATGAGTTTGTAGGTAATGGAATCAACCAGTGCCTGCCAGCTTGCCTCAAGAATGTCATAGGAAACCCCTACGGTGCCCCATTCTGATTCCTGGTCGCGAGACTGGATAAGGACGCGCACCTTGGCTCCCGTGCCATGCTCGCCGGCAAGAACCCTGACCTTATAGTCGGCCAGTTCCATGTCCTTGAGCTTCGGGTAGAAGCGAGTCAAGGCCTTGCGCAAGGCCTTATCCAGTGCATTGACAGGTCCTTCGCCAAGCGCGGCTGTGTGCACCTCTCCTTCATTTCCCACAACAATGCGGATGGTTGCTTCATCCTGGGATGGTTCATCCATGCTGCTCTTCTGGCTGATAACCCTGAATCCTTTTAGGTCAAAGTAATGGCGCTTGGTACCCAATGCCTTGCGCATCAGAAGTTCAAAAGAGGCCTCGGCGCCTTCATACTGAAAACCCTGATTTTCCAGTGCCTTAAGTTCCTGGACAATACTGCTGACCACGGGATCCTTGCTGTCGAGGTTGAGGCCGAATTTCTTGGCTTTGAACAGGACGTTGCTCTTGCCCGACTGGTCTGATATAAGGATGCGCCTGACATTTCCCACCTTTTCAGGTTCAATGTGTTCATAAGTCATGGGATTACGTTCGACTGCCTGGACATGCACCCCGCCTTTATGAGCAAACGCTGACCTGCCTACATAGGGTTGGTATTTATTATGTGGCAGGTTGGCGAGCTCATTGACGAACCGGGCCGTCTCGTAAAGGTGCTCAAGTTTTTTGCCTGCATTTACCTGGCATTTCATCTTGAGAACAAGGCCCGGGATGATTGAGGTGAGGTTGGCATTGCCGCACCGCTCACCAAAGCCGTTCATGGTCCCCTGAACATGAGTTATGCCCATTGAAACTGCAACGAGTGAATTGCCCACGGCTGTTTCAGAGTCATTGTGGGCATGTACTCCCAAAGGTATGCTCGACCCATTGCCGGCAAGGTGCTTTTTGACTGCTTCGATAATCGGCGGGATTTCGTTGGGCAGTGTACCACCATTGGTGTCGCAGAGAATCAGACATTCCGCGCCTCCATGCACAGCTTTATCAAGAGTGGCCAGGGCATATTCCCTATTCTGTTTGAAGCCGTCAAAAAAATGCTCAGCATCGTAAAAGAGGTGCTCGACATGGGGCTTGAGGAATTGCAGGGACTCAACAATGATGGTGAGATTGTCTTCAAGCGAGATTCGCAGGGCGTCCCTGACATGCACGTCCCAGGTTTTACCGAAAATAGTGATACCCGGTGTTTTTGCAGCAATCAGGGCCTGCAGGTTCGGGTCCTGGTCAACAGGCTTGTTAAAATTCCTGGTGGAGCCGAAAGCGGTAAGCTTTGCATGTTTGAGCCTTTGATCATGCATGGCCTTGAAGAATTCAATTGCACTGGGATTGGAGCCGGGCCAACCCCCTTCAATGAAATCGATACCAAGATCGTCAAGCTTCAGGCAGATGCGAATCCTGTCTTCAACAGAGAGGTTGAAGTTTTCAGCCTGGGTGCCGTCGCGCAATGTCGTGTCGTATATGTCTACTGTGTGACTCATGTTATATTTATGTGTAAAGTTAAATTTTATTAAATCGTAAAAAATCTCAGTGTGCGTACTGGTTTAATAATATCAATGAATTATTGCCATTATGCCTGCTCCTGGGGTATCTTTCTGCAAGTCCTGCAGTCTTTACTGAATATCTTTCTTTTCAAGGGCAAAGGCATCATGCAGCGCCCTGACTGCCAATTCCGTGTATTTTTCCTCAATGACACAAGAGACTTTTATTTCAGATGTGCTGATCATCATAATATTGATGCCCTCATTGGCCAGTACGTGGAACATCGTGGATGCTATACCTGAATGGTTGCGCATGCCTACACCCACAATGGAAACCTTGGCTATATTGTCGGCACTGCTTACTTCTTCAGCACCGATGTCTGCGGCAACCTCTTGCAATATCCCCAGTGCTTTTTTGTAATCGGTGCGCGGCACTGTAAAGGTCATATCCGTTAAATCCCCCGCCCTGGTATTCTGAATGATCATGTCAATCACAATACCGGAATCGGAAATGGGCATGAAGATTTTCGCGGCTATACCCGGTTTATCAGGCACCCTGGAAATAGTAAGCCGGGCCTCGTTTTTATTGTAGGTAACTCCTGAAACCAACATGGATTCCATTGCTTTATCCTCCTCTATCACCCATGTCCCTTCGGTCTCAACAAAAGTTGACCGAACATGCAGTGGAACTTTGTAGCGTTTTGCCAAACCGACAGACCTGATATCAAGTACCTTGGCGCCTAAACTGGCTAACTCAAGCATTTCATCATAGGAAATGCGCTCGATCTTACGGGCAGCGGGGCAGATATTGGGATCAGTCGTGTAGACCCCTTCGACATCGGTGAATATTTCACATTGGTCAGCCTTTAGAGCTGCCGCAAGAGCAACTGCAGTTGTATCAGATCCCCCCCGGCCCAAGGTTGTTATGTCGCCGTTCTCATCAACGCCCTGAAAACCTGCAACAATAACAATCTTGCCTTGCGCAAGATGGGCTTTTACCTTATCCGTATCAACATTCTTGATTCTGGCTTTGGTATGCATGCTGCTGGTGAGTATCTTTACCTGGTCGCCGAGAAAGGATATGGCATCATATCCAGCAGCCTTAACAGCCATGGCGAAAAGAGATACGGTCACCTGTTCGCCGCTTGACAGCAGGACATCCATTTCTCGGGTGTCCGGTTGCTCTTGCACGCTATTTGCAAGAGCAATAAGTCGATCGGTTTCTCCAGACATGGCAGAGAGGACGACAACCATCTCGTGCCCCTGACGGCTGTAACCGAGAACACGTTCTGCAACGGCCTTGATTTTTTCAGGGTTTCCGACAGATGTGCCACCGTATTTTTGAACTATGAGCGCCATTATTTAATAATTGATCCAGATATTAAATTGACAAACCGTAAAACTGCACAATGTAAACTTTATTGCCAAAAAAGCAACAATGTTTGCGTTTCCACCGGCATGTAATATGAGTCTATTATACTGCCTTTCAAAAACAAACTTGTAATAATATTCAGATTTTGTTACAAAAGTTCAGTATTTTTTAGTTAGTATATTTTACTTGGGTACATTTTTTTATATTCCTTTTCTTAAAAGATTGATTCAAACTTTACGGACATAAGCCGTGGACTCCGGAAAAATACTTACAAGTTTAGCCGTATGTCTGACATTCTGGATAACAATTGTCCTGTTGCTGCTGTTTAGCAATGGCGATATGGGCAACTTGGCCATAGCTACGCCTATCGCGTCAAATATCGAAAAAGAAGAATCTGCTGTCAGCAAACTCCCCATCCCGACTTCTCCTTCAACCTCATCAACAGAAACATCCCAGCCCCTTCATACTGAGATCGCTGGTGAAATAAGGCATGGCGAGAGTTTCAGCCAGGCAATGAAACGTCTTAGCATAGTGGGTTCAGTACGATCCGATATCATTAAAGGGTTTGGGCAAACCCTTGATTTCAAGGTACTGCAGCCCGGGGACCACTTTACTATTCTATTGGATCAGGACAATTCCATAACCCGGGCAACCTACACCTCGGGTCTCCTGAATACGCATATTCTGGCACGCACAACCGATGGGTCCTACATGGCAAGCAGGCAGGCAGTTCCTTTGGAGTACAGAATTGAAAGAATTTCAGGCGTTATTGAGTCGTCGCTCTACAGTGCCTTTGCAGGCTTGGGAGAAGAACCTAAAATTATCCATGCCTTTGCCGATATTTTTGCCTCCAAGATTGATTTCAATACAGAGACAAGAACCGGGGACCGATTTGAACTTCTGGTTGAGAAATATTATAAAGGTGATGTCTTTGCCGGCTATGGTAAAATTCTTGTTGCCCGCTACCAGAAGGGAGATGTCAAATTTGAAGGTTATCATTTTGCTTCTGCAAATACCCCTTCAGGTTATTTTGATGAAAATGGCGAGGCGCTGGGAACCTGGTTCATCCGGTCGCCGATCCCCTTTGGCCGTGTAACATCACGCTTCACCATGAGACGCAAGCATCCGATTGACGGGGTTGTTCGGCCCCATCTCGGGATTGACCTGGCAGCTCCCTTGGGCACACCGGTCATGGCGACTGCGGAGGGTAAAGTTGAGTATATCGGCAGAAAAGGCGGCTTCGGCAAAACAATCATCCTACGGCATAACAACGGATACAAGACATATTACGGACATTTGAACGGTTATAAGAAAGGGCTCAAAAAACACCGCATCGTCATGCAGAAAGAGATTATCGGTTATGTAGGTTCCACGGGCATATCAACAGGACCCCACCTTGATTATCGTATCCGGCACAACGGTGTTTTCAGAAATCCATTCGGCATAAAATTCCAGGCAAAAACTGTACTGCAAGACGAAGAATTGGCTCTTTACCGCCAGGCAAGTGCTCAAACAGCAGAACTTTTCAATACCAATACCAGTCAGAAAATTCTTCAGGTGAAAAATGTAACCCTGTCCGAAGATCATGCGATTTCCCTCCTGTAACCCACAATAGATGTTCACTATCCCCCCTTTCAATATTGTCCTGGTAGAACCTGAAATTCCTCCGAATACCGGAACTACTGCAAGGTTGTGTGGTGCCACCGATACTGTACTTCATCTTGTAAAACCGCTGGGGTTCAGCACCGATGACAAACATTTGAAACGGGCAGGACTTGACTACTGGCAATATGTAAAAATTGTTTACTGGGAGAACATCGACAATTTCCTATCAGCCCAAGCTGAAAAGAAACTTTATTTTTTCACCAAGAAAACCGGTAAACCATATACCAGCGCCGAATTTGAACCAGGAGATTTCCTTATTTTCGGCAAGGAGACGAAAGGCTTGCCAGAAGAGGTCATAAGGCTGTATATAGACCGCTGTTACACAATACCAATGAGCAACAGGAAAATAAGAAGCCTTAATCTTGCCAACGCCGCCGGCATCGTCCTTTACGAGGCCCTGCGCCAGCAGTCATTGTGGTAGGCTTTAATGCTGACCAGGTAAGGATGTCCCCTGCTGCTCACAAAAAAATAAACACCTGTTTATCAAATAAACTAGATTTTGGAGGAACTCTCTCATGACTGACCGCATCTATAATTTCAGCCCTGGTCCAGCCACCCTGCCCTATGATATACTTATTCAGGCTGCAAAAGATATAGTCAACTTCAATGACAAGGGCATTGGGCTCATTGAGATGAGCCATCGCAGTAAGGAATTCATTCAGGTTTTCGATGAATGTGAAGCACTGCTTCGTGAATTGCTGTCGATCCCGCAGAATTACAAGGTTCTTTTCCTGCAGGGCGGTGCATCGATGCAGTTTGCCATGGTGCCCATGAATTTGCTCGGTCCTGGGAAAACGGCCTGTTACCTCAATACGGGGACCTGGGCCAAGAAGGCGATCAAGGAGGCAAAACTTTTTGGCACTGTTGATGTCGCTTTTAGCAGTGAATCTACCAATTTTGACAGGGTCCCAGCTCCCGGTGATTACATGATTCCAGCCGAGGCTGAATACCTGTACTTTGTTTCCAACAACACTATTTTCGGCACCCAGTTCCAAAGCATGCCTGAGACAGACAAGGTAATGGTTTGTGATATGTCCTCTGATATCCTCTCAAGGCGTATTGATGTAAGCCGTTTCGGCCTGATTTTTGCTGGTGCCCAGAAGAACATGGGGCCTGCCGGCTGTACAGTGGTAATAATCCGCGAAGATCTTCTTGCCAGGGCTCCGGAAAACATCCCAACCATGCTCCGGTATAAGACACATGCTGACAAGGATTCAATGTTCAACACCCCGCCATGTTTTGCCATCTATGCCATCGGGCTTGTTTTGAAATGGCTGAAAAATACCGGGGGATTGACAGCCATTGAAAAGATGAACCAGGACAAAGCCGCCCTCCTCTATCAGGCCATTGATAACAGCAGCTTTTATAAGGGGCATGCACAGAAGGATTCCCGTTCCATGATGAATATAACTTTTAACCTGCCCACACCGGACCTTGAAGCAAAATTTGTCCATGAAGCAACAGCGCTCTCGCTTGATGGACTTAAAGGGCATCGCTCTGTAGGAGGCTGCCGTGCTTCCATTTACAACGCCTTTCCCCGGGAGGGTGTCGAGAAACTTGTGCACTTCATGGAGGAGTTTGCAAAGCACAATGGTTGATTAGATACATTTAAGTGCTTTGCTGTAACAATGTTGTGAACTATGAAGGAAACATAATCCGCCCTCCCAGTGAGGCCCACTCCATTATCCTGCAGATTACCGTTGGCTGTTCACACAATAAATGCACGTTCTGTGGGGCATACAAAGGTGTTCGGTTTTACATTAAGGATGCTGCAAGCATAAATGATGATATTGCATTTGCTGCCCGGTATTGTCAAAACCAGAAAAGAGTATTTCTTGCTGATGGTGATGCCCTGATCATCCCGACTGCCAGACTTGAGGAGATTTTTTCCAGTATCAGGAAAAATCTGCCGTGGGTGAACCGAATAAACCTCTACGGTAGCACGAAAAATATTCTGCGGAAAACGGTTGGAGAACTTAAAAGACTCAAAGAGCTCGGCCTTGACAGAGTATATATGGGTCTTGAGAGCGGCCATGAGCCAACCCTCACAAACATCAAAAAGGGCGTCAACACCGAGCAGATGATACAGGCAGCGGAAATGATTCGTGCAGCAGGGATTTTTCTCTCTGTCACAGTCCTGCTTGGTATTGCAGGTCGAGCTCAATCCACCCTCCACGCCAGCAGAACAGGCCGGGTCCTGACAAAAATGAAGCCAAATCAGATAGCGGCCCTGACCTTGATGGTTCTGAAAAACACACCATTGTACAATGATATCCGCACAGGTTGTTTCCATCTGCCTGACCAGCGTATGCTCCTTGAAGAACTGAAAATACTGGTGAAGTCGATCTCACTTGAGCGGGTACAGTTTCAGGCTAACCATGCCTCAAATTATCTGCCCATCACAGGACGCCTGGCAAAGGACAAAAAAAGGATACTGGAGATTATTGAAGATGGCCTGAACGGCAGGCTCCATCTCAAGGCAGAACACCAGAGAGCTCTTTAATCCACAATGAATAAAACGGATCTCACAAATTTGTCCCTGTCGCAGCTGACTGAATTTCTTGTAAAACTCGGCTTGCCAAAATACCGCGGAATTCAGGTTTTTGCCTGGCTCTACAGACCGCATGTAACAGATTTTTCACAAATGACAGACCTGCCAAAAGACCTGCGTGACACCCTTGCGGACCGGGCAAGTTTTAACTGGCCATACATAGCAGAGATTGAACGTGCTACAGACGGGGTGGCCAAATACGGCTTTAAGCTCAAGGACGACAATTATATCGAGGCTGTTCTTATTCCTGAAGAGGACAGGAACACACTCTGTGTCTCAACGCAGGTTGGTTGTGCCATGGGTTGCGGATTCTGCCTGACCGGTTCCATTGGTTTCAAACGCAACCTGACGCCTGGTGAAATAGTCGGCCAGGTTGTAAGGGTCAGGGACTGGCTTCTTGATAGGAACGAAGCCACTGCAGGACTGAATAATATTGTCTTTATGGGAATGGGTGAGCCACTGGCAAATTTTGATAACCTTTTAGTCGCCCTCGATATTCTGGTAGAGCAGCGGGGCCTTGATTTTTCTGAACGCAGGATCACGGTATCAACCTGCGGACTGGTGCCGAAAATTATAGAACTGGGGCAGAAAACCAAGGTAAACCTGGCGGTATCCCTGCATTCTGTTGATGATTCAATCCGGTCAAAATTAATGCCCATTAATAATAAATACCCGGTTGCTGAACTGCTTGAGGCCTGCAGAAACTTCCCCATGCCGAAACGCAAACGGATCATGTTCGAATACATACTTATCAAGGGTGTTAATGATTCAGAAGCAGATGCCCGAAGGCTGGCACAGCAACTTAAGGGCATACCCTGCAAAATAAATTTACTGCCCTATAATGAATCCGAAAGCCTTTCCTACCGGCGTCCTTCAGATGAAACGATTGAATATTTCCAACAAACTCTCTGGAATGAAGGATACACTGTACTGATCCGTGCCAGCAGAGGATCTGAGATTTCAGCAGCCTGTGGCCAACTGGCGGGAAAAATCATTTCTTGATTGTTGATTGCAAAATATGAAAGATTCGCTTTAAATGGTAATGGTTTTCATAGACCCCAGAAAACAGTTTATGATAAGGTTATCAGAGTGTAATATTGTTTATGATTATGTTTCTTTCTCTGCAGCCTGTTTGCAAGCCCAAATCAACTCAGGAGAAAATTATGGATTTGCATGAAATTAAGCGGAATTATTTCAGAATTAGCGTCAAGGGAAGTGATGCCGTCTCCGTTAAGATTAATAATATTCCATACGAAGTAATCGGCCTCAACGACGGTGGCATAGGAATACGTTTAAGTTCCGAGGATATTCTTGTGTCTGTGGGTGACGAATTGCCACTTGAACTGACAATTAAAGATATGGTGCAATCACTCCTGGGAAAAGTCGTGCATATCACTCCATTGGGTCCAAAAGAATTCCTCTGCGGCATGGAATTTTTGAACATGGATAATAAGACCAAGGCAAAAGTGATGGAATTTCTGGAATTGTGCCGAGAAAATATCTTTAAAGAAGAGTAACTGGTACTATAATTGCATATAATTATGCGATATTTAATTGATACTGGTGCAAAATGAAGCCTGATTTTTTCAATCTATCAAAAAGAAAAAAAAGAGACATTTTCTCCGAATTGCTTTTGGGCAAGCCCTCTGGAGGTATTATTGGCATAAAAGAGCTTAATGCAGTAAATAGATTGCTTGCAGGTATGCTTGCAGGCAACGCCCGTATTAGAATAAACGGTCAACTGGCAAAGACCAAAAATGTCACTTTTGCCAAAAAAAAGATCCCAACAACCCAAAAGAATAAAACCCATTATCTATCGTTCTATAACAACTCAAATATTTGGAGGCTGTAGAATGCTTGTCATTTGTCCTCATTGCAAAAAAAAGCATACAATTGACGAAAAAAAGATTCCTCCCAATGCGACAAAGGCTCGCTGTACAAGCTGTGGCCAGTCCTTTGCGCTTAATATAAAAAGACCGGTCGAAGAAAAGAAGCAGAAGCCCGTCAAGAAAGGTGAAACCGTTACCCGGAAAATTGGCGTTTCCCTGAGTAAGGGAGGTGTCGGCAAGTCCACTACTGCCATTAACCTGTCGGCCGGCCTGGCACTTGCAGGATACAAAGTGTTGCTCGTGGATACAGATACCCAGGGGCAGGACAGTTTTATGCTGGGGGTGAAGCCCAAAGCCGGGCTTACCGAACTCGTAACAGGAGAGCTTTCCCTCAAAGAGTGTTTGACCAAGGCCCGAAGCAACCTGTGGCTGCTTGCCGGCGGCAAGGCCCTTGCAGGAGTCAAACGCATGATAGACCGCAAGGATTATGGGGGCGAGATGACTGTCAGTGAAGCACTGGAACCCGTTGATAAAATCTTCGATTTCGTTATTGTCGATACTTCTCCGGGGTGGGACCCTCTCACTGTAAACGTCCTCTTTTATGTCCATGAGCTGATGATACCTGTCGCCCTTGAAATAATGTCTTTACAGGGTCTCAGCGAATTCCTCCGGTCCATATCCTCCATTCAGAAATATCGGCCTGAACTCGATTTGAAATATATACTGCCGACTTTCGAAGATAAGCGGGTCAAGAAAACATCAAGGATTTTGAATAAGATTGGCAAGATCTACGGTGAAAGGCTCTGTGTTCCTATTCGTTATAACGTAAGGTTGTCCGAAGCGCCTGCCTACGGGAAGACCATCTATGAATACGCCCCTGGCTGCAATGGCGCTCAGGATTACAGAGAACTTGTACGTAAGGTGGCCAACGACCCCAAGCTTTTATCATAACCCCCTGCCAATAACCAACCGGTCAGCCTTAAATAGAAAGCCGCAAACCCGTTCCCCGGGGGTGCGGCTTTTAATTTGCAGGCGAGATGATTCGCAGCGAATACTTTATAATTGGTAAGCTAACCACACAAACAGGCAAAAAACTACTATCCCAATAATGATAGGTTTAACCGCAATCCAAATTGTATGACGGTATGAATTTTCACTCCAGAATACACGAAAATTTCAAGCCATTAAACTTTTGGCCAGATAATAAGCAGGAGACCGAAGAGAATAAGCATCGGGCCGTTGGCAATATATACCACGTAAACAAGCGGGTAGCGCCTACCCATAATTGACCGTATCCTGTTTCTATTGATTATGCCGGGCACCCAGAAAACGATGCTGACCACCAACCCGAAGAACATAAGTATTATGCCGGAGATTGTTAGGATCATTTATTAATAAGCATTTCTGAATGTGTTTTTATCATAGTAAATTTGAGTTATTGTTCATCGCAGTTTCTTGAGCAGGTTGTTCAGGCGGTCATATTTAACCTGGTCGCCTGCGTTTAACCGGATACCATAGGTATTGTCCAGGAGCAGTTCCTCCTTGCTTTTATCAATCAGAATGAGTTTATCTCCTGTTACTTCCTTAACCTCGTATTCCTGCCAGTCATACGTGCGGATTACGCCCTTTTTCAATTTATTGGTGGAAGCATTGTAACGGACGAGGTCGCCTACCTTGTACTTGCCGATATAAAGACCCCGGGGCTCCAGGTATATATTATTATCCATGTGCAGGATCACCTGTTGGCCATTATTGTCCTCAAGGGTAATTGAATCCGGCGATTCCGCAATTACCGTATACTGCTGCCACTGCCCCGAGTTGTCTGCCAATTGCAGTTTGCTGTCAACGGAATCATAGCGCACCAGGTCGCCAATGTTGTATTTGCCAGCATAATTTCCCTTTACAGTAAGCGTATCTCCTGTTTCATGCTGCAGTGTTATTGAATTCCCGTTAACTGCAATAACTTTGTAATCCTGCCAACGGTAATCCCGCAGCCTGTTGCGCACACTGTCATATCTGACCTTGTACCCCACCTTGTAATCCCCGGGATCTTTGGCGACCTCAATGACATTGTTGTCACTGTCCCGCAGGGTCAGGCTGTTTTCGCCAATAGCAATGATCTCAAAGGTCCTGTAAAAGTCTCTACTTTTTGCTTCGTTCTGCTGCAATGCAGTGAAAAGGAAAACAACGCTAAGTAAAACAACTATGCCCGCTTTTTTCATAAGAGGCCTCCAGACAGCCAGTTCTTTGCAGGAGTGCTTACTGCACCATACCCATGCTGATAGATTACCCGCTTAATCCGCAGCTCCTTAATAGTATTCAACTTGAACGGTTCAATATGGTTATCTGGTCGTTCAAAGTCCAAAAATCATAGAGGTACCCGAATCCCAGCAGGCCTCCAGTTAGAAGATATATGATACCTGTGAACCATTTGTGCATATACATTCTGTGTATACCAAATATGCCAAGAAAGGTCAGCAGCAGCCAGGCAACAGAATAATCAACGGGGCCGGCGCTGAACCTGAGGTCTGCCTGTCGGTCCATGGAAGGGATCAGGAAAAGATCAATGAGCCAGCCGATTCCCAGAAGACCGAAGGTAAAAAAGTAGATGGTGCCTATCAAGGGTTTTCCATAGTAGAAGCGATGCGAGCCTGTAAAACCGAAGAGCCAAAGGATATAACCGATGGTCTTGCGATGGGTATCGGCATTGTTCGTCATTTGTTTCCCTCCCCGGGGGCAGCCTGTCAACTTGTTAGCGGGAGCGGCCATTATAAATTATTCCACCTGCATCAACATATTGCTGTAAAACAGCTTTCGCCTTATACCTGAGTATATCGCGTGTTACGGAAATGGTGCGGGATTGCAGTTTTTGGGGCCAATCATCCGGCTTGTCTCCCTCATCAAAACCAAGACTTCTTGCGTCTTCATCCCTGGCACCGCAGACAAGGCTGTTAATTCCTGACCAGGGAATGGCACCCAGGCACATGGCGCAGGGTTCTGTTGTAGTGACAAGCTCATAGTCTGGCAGTCCTTCAGCGCCGAGATCAAAGTTCGCCACCTTCTGCTGGGCAAGTATGATGGCAACTATCTCGGCATGGACAACCGAACAGTTTGACTGCAGGACCAGGTTTATGCCTGGTGCGACAAGCCGGCCGCTATACTGTTCAAAAATAGCCGCTCCGAAAGGACCGCCATTATTTCTAATATTACCAACCGCAAGTGTAATTGCCAACTCCATGCGCTCTTCAGCTGAGGGGTAGATTATTTCAGAGCCTGGCAGGATATTTTTCACCCATTGCGGCAGCTTTACTATATATGATTTAAACTTCACAGGTTGGTTTAAACGAATAAAATTTTAAAATCTGTAGCCCAAGTTCATGCCGAACGACTGCTCAGACAGAGAAATTCTTACGCCGGGTGCACTTGTTGCAGGGCCTGCGGTGACAGTGTTTTCCGGAACATACATATAATGAAAACCGATGTCCCAGTGATCATCAAGTGAATAATCAGCACCAACTGTATAATGGGTTTCAACCACTGCCGGCAGGAGCATGTTGCTGGCCGCATTTGCCGTATCAATGGGAGATTCACCATAGTTGAATCCGGCCCTCAGGTTAAACCGGTCATTTACCTTATAGGCAAGCCCTATGGCAAAAACAACCTGGTCATCCCAACCCGGATCCATAGCAGTATTTCCTCCCGGACCGCTAACCGCCAATGTATCCATAGTGTCTGACCAGTTTATCCATTTTACGTCAGCTGCAACGGTAAAATTTTCTGTCGCATGCACAGCAATGCCAACGGCTGCCTGCTGCGGAAAATCCAGGTCCAGTTTATAGGTGCCGGCAGGCAGAGGCCCGCCTCCAAAAGCTGACATATCAATATCGCCATAAGCCAGTTGGTATTCAAGGTCGGTAAAAAACTGTTTGCTTTTGTATGCTGCCCCGATAGTAACCATTTCATTAACATCATAAAGGATGCCGAGACTGAGCCCGAAGCCGAATGCAGAAGCCCCCCTGCTGAGGTCAAAGTTATTAACCACCATGTCTCCCTGGCCGTCTCCGTTAGTGTCAGCCAGCATGCGCTGCTGGAAAGCAACCTGCTGAAAATCAATATTTATGGATGCGCCAAGGCTCAGTTTTTCAGCAGCCTGCCAGGCAAGACTCGGGGCCATCTGCCAAAAGGCGATACTGCTGTAACCATCCCAATATACTGAAGGTTGCATAAGTGTTGAACTATAATCTACCCCCATACCGGAGGTGCCGTACATGCCGCCGCCAAATACCATATCGTCACGACTGCCTACGGGTCCATTCCAACCTATGGCTGGGATACCATAGATTTCCGAGCTGCTTTCAGCTCTTCCGCCACCAATGGCGGTAAAATCATTGGAACGCTCAGGCATGAAAGCCTCCATGGAAAAGTCTGCCCTGTGGCCAATGCGCATCATGCCTGCCGGGTTGGTAACAGCGGTCATATTGCTACCGGGAAGGGCTGTTATTGCCCCAGCCAGACTTTTTTGGTAGGAGCCGATGCCGATGAGCTGATAGCCGTTGGTAGCAAAAGCATATGCGGGGAAAAACAGTGCCCCTGCAACAATAATCGATATACACCTTTTTCTTTTCATAAATCCTCCTTATCCAGTTTGTATCAGTGGATGATACTGTTGCGCTGTGTGGTAATTCTTTGAGAAAGTACAGGATGGACTGAAACCATGTAGCGATGATAATATTAAGGAAGGGTCTCTCTGTAAACAGAAAAGAAAAACCCCGCAGTTTCCCTGGAGGGAAAGCGGGGTTTTTCGTAAATTTCCAGCTTTTACTAAACTAGTTCTTTTTCTTTGCTGCGGTTTTTTTCTTGGCAGGGGTTTTATTTGCAACAACTTTTTTCTTTGCTGCAGAAGCTTTTAATGGCGCTGGCGTTTTTTTCTTGGCAGCAGGTTTTGCTTTTTTGCTTGCTTTTTCCGCCGGTTTCTTTGCAGCTGGTTTTGCTTTGGCAGGAGCTTTTTGAGCCTCTTTGGTTTCAGCGTCCTGTTTGGCCGGGGCTCTTTTCTTTTCTGGAGCTGCTGGCTTGCCTTCTTCCACCTCGGCGGAGAGTGCCCCAACGATTGCCTTCTTTAGCTTTTCCTCGATAACACTGCTTATATATTCCGGGGTAAAGATACCTTCCTTGCGAATTGTCTTTGTCGTATTGCCATAGACCATTCTTACCTTTCTGGAACTGACTGCAGCCAAACCCTTTTTCAGCTTGGCCTGAAGCTCATCCGGTCCAATGCCTTCAGATTCACCCAAAGGTCCAAGTTTTTTTATCTTGTCTGTAAATTCAGTGATAAGTTTGACAAAGCGCGGAGCTTCCGCAGCAGAAGCCCACTGCAGGGAAAACCTATCAGGATTTATGCCGAGTTCCTTTAATACATTGAATATCAAGGCATTCATTCCCATTGCGTCGTAATTACCTACCTGGTAATGACATTCGCCGAGTTGTCAGCCACCGGTAAAGATACCGTCGGCCCCTTCAACAAAGCCCCGCAGGACAAAGGAGGGATCGACCCGACCAGTGCACATCACCCTGATTGTACGCAGGTTGGGTGGATACTGGTAGCGTGAGACACCCGCCGCATCAGCGGCGGCATAACAGCACCAGTTGCACAGAAATCCCAGGACTTTCGGGTTGTACTCTTCCTTGCTCATTTTCTATCCTTTAATCATTGTTGTAAATGATGCGCTTAAACTGCCTTAGGGCACCAGGTTTACGCTGCCTCAGTTTCCTTTACCAAAATTTCCTTACCAAATGCTTCGATCTGCGAGTTAAGCTGTTCATTGGTAAAACCGCCCATGGAGATTGCAAAGGTAGGACAGTGCGATGCGCAGATACCGCAGGCCTTGCATGATGCTACAATGGTTTCAGCCTTGGGCCTGTTGTTTTCATCCTTGACCATCTGGATGGCCTGGTAAGGACAAAGGCTGGTACAGAGCTTACAGCCGATACAGATTTCTTTATCAATATTTGAAACAATCGGGTCAACCGTTACATAACCCTTGACCAGCGGCATGGCTGCCTTGGCCGAGGCTGCCTGGGCCTGTGCAATGATCTCGTTAATAGGTTTCGGTGAATGGGCCAGGCCGCAAACATAAACCCCGTCCACCGGAAGTTCAACAGGCCGCAGTTTGACGTGCGCTTCCAGGAAGAATTTGTCAGCAGTTACAGGCACTTTCAAGAGTTTGCTCAAGGTATCAGTTTCTTCAGGCACCATGCCGACACTCAGGGCCACCATCTGCGGATTCATACTGACATCATCCTGCAGTATGGGATCAAAGAAGGAAACCGAAAGCTTGCCGCCTTTTTCAGCAATAGCGGGTTTGTTATCCATTTCATAGGGAATAAAGAGAACGCCCTTCTGACGTGCATCCTGGTAAAGATCCTCAGCATAACCGTAAGTACGGATATCCCTGTAGAGCATGATTACCTGGGAGTCAGGATTGATTTCCTTTACCCTGAGGGCATTCTGCACTGCTGTGATACAGCATGTCTTGGAACAGTAATTCAGATCATCCCCGCGGGAACCGGCACACTGGACCATGACGATTGAATCAGGAGCGCGTTTTTTACCTTTTCCTTCCAGCTGTTCTGCCAATTCGCTCTGGGTAACGATCTTCTTGGAATACTTGATTGAATTGCCCAGAGCCGTTTCAGGCCTGTGCTCACGGGCGCCGGTGGCAATGATGATGATACCGTGGTCCAGGGTGACTTCCTTGGCCTTGGCACCTTTGCCAGTGGTGATAATTGAGGAGAAATTGCCCACAAAACCTGAAGTCTGCTGGAGCTCAGCATTTGTATAAACACTCACCAGCTTATTCTTTTTAACCTGGTCAATAAGTTTTTGAGTATGGGAAAGTTTCTTGAAATTCCCGCCAAGGGTGTCCTGCTTCTCGATCAGGGAGCAGCTGAATCCCTGGTCTGCCAGATTTAAAGCTGCGGTCATGCCGCCGATACCGCCGCCTATGACCAGACCGATTTTATTAACCGGTACGGTCTGTTCCGGCAGGGGCTGAATGTGTCTTGCTTTGGCCACAGCCATGCGGACAAGATCCTTTGACTTATCGGTCGCAGCACCAGGCTCATTGGCATGGACCCAGGAACACTGATCTCTGATATTGACCATTTCAAAAAGCGAGCGGTTCAAGCCCGCATCTTTTAATGTTTCCTGGAACAACGGCTCATGGGTCCGGGGTGAACAGGCAGCAATTACAACCCGGTTCAGGTCATGTTCTTTGATTTTTTCCTTGAGAACCTCCTGGGCATCCTGGGAACAGCTGTAAAGACTTTCCGTATAGTACACCACTCCTTCCATATCACCGGCATAGTTACTTACATCAGGCACATCAACTACAGAGCCGATGTTGATACCGCAATGGCACACAAAAACCCCGATCCGAACTTCATCGCCCATTTCTTTTTCATCAGGATAGCTCTTGTGTATAATCCCCCTGCCCCGCTGTTTTTTGATAAGGCCTGAAGCTATTCCGGCAGCACCGCTTGACTGCGTGACAGATTCCGGTATATCCATGGGGCCGTTAAAGGCGCCGGCAACATAGATACCTTCTTTGCTGGTAGCCAGAGGTGCAAAGGTATCGGTGTTGCAGAAATCGTATTTATTCAGCTTAAACCCGGCCATGTCTGCCAGTTTCTGGGCATCCGGAGGTGACTCGAGGCCAACGGAGAGAACAACCATGTCATAGGCTTTAAAGCTGTGCGTGCCGTCAAGGGTGGAATAGGTAAGCCGCAGGTGATCACCCCAGGGCATGACATCAGCCACTTTGGCCCGCACGAATTTAATGCCTTTGTCCTCGGCGCGTTTCTGGGCGGCATCAAATTCCTTGCCCTGTGTCCGAATGTCCATATAATAGATGGTTATTTCCGCGTCCGGATCATGTTCCTTGGCAACCACGGCTTCCTTGATTGCGTACATACAGCAGACCGAGGAACAGTAACCGTTATCACAGCCGATATCCCTTGAGCCGACACACTGGATAAAAGCAATCTTATGGGGATGACGGTTGTCGGAAAGACAGCGAACCTCACCGGTAAAAGGACCGGACGGGTTCAAGAGCCTTTCAAATTCAATGCTGGTTACTACGTCCGGGTGCTTTCCAAAGCTGTACTTGGCAAGGGTGTCTTCCGGTATACGGCCAAAACCGGGTGACATGATGACAGCACCAATTTCCAGGGTTCTTTCTTCAGGTTTCTGGCTGAAATCAATGGCCTTGCTCTGGCAGACAGGCACACAGATCTGGCAGGTTTCATGGGTAAGATGCAAACAGCTGCGCGGATCAATATAGTACGTTGCCGGCACTGCCTGTGGATAATCAATGTGGATGGGGCGGGTTATATTCAAACCTTCGTTGTAATCATCCACCTGGTGACGCGGACAGTAAGTGGTGCAAAGACCGCAGGCGGTACAGTCATCTGCATTGATGTACCGGGGACGTTGTACTATATCCGCTTTGAAATTACCGGGTTGTCCCTTAAGGGATAACAAATCAGCATTTGTGAGAATCTCTATATTTGGAGACCGACCGGCCTCAACCAACTTGGGCGCCAGGATTCAGAGCGAACAGTCGTTGGTCGGGAAGGTCTTGTCCAGTTGGGCCATCACGCCGCCGATGGCAGGTGATTTTTCAACCAGATAGACATAGTACCCCAAATCGGTCAGGTCAAGAGCTGCCTGGACTCCGGCAATACCGCCGCCCAGGACCATAACTGCCCCTTCTCTGCTCTTCTTTGCTTTAGCCATAACTTTCTCCAATTACTCTAACTGGTTCTATGGATTGAGATCGGCCCTTAAGCCGATCTTGCATTTTTTAAAACGAATCCGAGTTAAGCGGCAGCCTTCCATTCCTTGAGGAATGCCGGCATGTGGCCCGCCTCACGGGGACCTATGGTAATGGTCCAGTCAGGAAGTTCTTCTTCCAACTCACCCTTGATGGTAGCGAGATACCCCGGAATAATCAGTTCGCGGTGCTTCACCTTGTCAGCAATTCCTGACTTGTTGATAAACTGGGCGATGAGATCTGCGCCAAATTTACCTGCCGCCCAAGCAGTCAGAACGGAAAGGCCTTCCGTGTCCTTGATGAGCAGCCAGGACGGAACCTTGCTGCCTTCAATTTCCCCTGAAACAATAAAGTAGGTCAGTGAGAAGTTGCAGGTAATTAGAACAGGTGAATCCTCACCCGGACCATTGACGGGATAGATGTCCTCCTTGACGACCATGGGCCGCTGCGGATCTGTGAAGATATTCAAACGTTCAAGCAGCAGCGGGAAAAGCGTGTCGCCCTGCAGGTCTGAAAGAATAACGATACCGGCATATTTAGCTATCAGTACAGAAGCGATCATGGCCTCCATGAGAGGATCGTCTGTCATTTCACATGGAAAGGTGATAGTCGGGAAACCAAGCGGTTTGAATTTCTTTTTGACCGCAGCTCTCCGTGCTACAATATTATCCTCAAATGCCGCCTTCATGGTACGGGCGCCTGTATCAATGACAAGGTCTTTCAAGCCGTCATTCAGAAGCTGGTCAGCGATCTCAACAGTATTGTCAAGATTGGTGCCTCTTACGCCAAGGGGACATCCCAGTTCCTTGGCCAGGTTGGACATGGTTTCGCGGTTATTGCTGTCGGCTCCGAGGAGAAGCGGTTTTCTGTCACCGCAGAGTTTAGCAGCTGCTGCAAGGGTATCGGCATTATCACTGATAAGGACAAGGTTGGCATCCGGGGCCTTATCAAGTACTTTCTGGACCAGAGAAGTGAATGCACCTTCGTCGCCTTTTGAGTCCTTGACTGCAAGAAGATCTGCCTTCATAAGGACGCCGACCCTTTCAATGCGTATGGAATTAAAACGATCAATCCTGCCGTCCACGTCTCCATCCGCCATATCGGTTGTCAGCATTACACCCAGACCGGTAGGATTCTCGAATCGTTTCTCATGTCTGAACAGGCAGGTTTCCCCACCAGCCTTGAAAGCCGTCTCACCGCTGCCAAGTGTAATTGTACGAATAGGCGGTGCTGAAGCTTCACCGATGGTCTCCTTGACCTCATCACTTACATAAGGACATTCGCCGATTTCTATCTGCCCTGCCGCCACTTTCATACCAAATGCCAGGCAGGTCGGTATACCGCACTCACCGCAGTTGGTCTTGGGCAGCATTTTGAGAATCTGTATACCAGTTAATGCCATCTCTTCTCCTCCATTTTATTGTCGACAGGTGACTGCAGTTTTTTGTCAACAGTCAAGGTTTTATATCATCAATCAGAATGTATTTTTATGTAATGATTACATTGCTGCTTCCATTTCAAGAGCCGGATGGCCGACTTTCTTGAGGAATTTCAAGATTTCTTCCTCTGTCTCACCCTGTTCTTCGGTGGCGATCATATCAAAGAGTTCCGGCATGCCTTCCTCTTTGCACCGTTCCATCAATTTATCCTTGATTTCCTCTTTGAGAATTTTAGGGATCCAGACAAGCCTTTTCAGGCCCCCTTCTGCCAGGAAGAGTTTTTTACTTGTCATGAAGTGTTTACTGACGCCCATAAAGCCAGGGGTCTGCATGCCGCCGCCGGCCATTCCGGCCAAGGTGGTGAACTTCATGCCACTTGGCGTCATCCCCATATAGTCACGGTTGACAACCATGATGCCGTTACACTGGGGCAGCATGGCTGCAATTGCCTCAAAGCAGCCGCAGGCGGTCATTGGGTTGTTCATCAGCGAGTAGCAGCTGACTTCGGGAACCGCACCGCGGGATGCCTGATTAACAAATTCATTGATGCCGGTAAAATAACCGTTTGTTGGATCGGTACAGTCACCTTTATCAATAGGCTGGTTCGGACCGGTGGGATTTATCTGAAACGATGCCTTACCGTCAAGCCAGTTATACGCACCGCACATACCGACCCGCTCAGGAGTGATTACACAGACATGGCTCGGGGCAAATGATTGGCATAGGGTACAGGAATAAAAGACTTCTTCAGTTTCATCCGTCATATTGCCAAGACGTAAGTCTCGTTCTGTGTAGACTCCCTTGGCAAGTTCAACGACCTTGTCAACTTCCTCCTGTTTTGTGGAAATTTTCACCTGGACCTTATCAAGGATAGCACCAAACTCCTGGTGGAGTTTACCATGCAGCACCTTGCCTATATCTTTAAGTGAGAAGCCTTTTTCAATCGCGGCCTTACCTATTCGGATCCACATGATGTTACGCTGGCCGATATGCATGATGCCCTGGACATAGTTGATCAGGTGATGGAACTGGCGCTCGAGGATGGGTTCGAAGTCAGACTGCATCTCACGGCCGGCCACTTCAACGAGGATAGAAATTGGCAGGTTCTGGCCCTCTTTGATATCTGACATATCAGGACCGTCAATTGTCACCAGGCCGTCTTCAACTTCATCCATTTCCTTGGAGACCAGGACTTCAACACCGGTGGTCCGGCCGCCGCCCATTTCCATGAAGAGGTCGTCTTTCCTGATACGCTCGCCCTCAAAGGCCGGTCCAAAGGAAAGCGGAATATCGATTTTGGTTATCGATACCTTCAAGCCGCGAACCTCGATGGCTTTCTGGACAATTTCATCATGGGGAACATTGCTTACGACATGCTCGTAGGTGCAGATACCTGTTGGCAGCACTTCCGGAATATCATAATCAGATATGGTTGGGAAACCCCAGTTGATAGCACCGGCGGCATTGGCGTACCATTCGTCGCTGACCGGACCAAAGGCCATGACAAAGGCAAATGTTCTGTCTTTATTATATATGAGATTACCTTTGTAGTCTCCCGGTTTAACACCACCAAAGGCCATGGCAACACGGCAGGCAAAACCGATGGCAAAAACAGCCGTGGTATAGCTTTGTCCAAAAGGAACAAGTCTCGTGTTCCAACCGATCTGTACACCATTATCAACCAACTGCTCAGCCATGCGGATACCATTGGAATGATCATGCATGAAGATGTAAAGATTTTTTTCCTGCAGTTCGAGGGCAATTTTACTCGCCACTTCTTTATCAGGAGGAGCACCCATAATCGCAGCAAAACCCGGAGCAGTACCATCAACAAATTCTACACCACGTTTACGGAAGATCAGGTCATCCGCTGCCCCAAGCCAGATATTATCCGGTGTGGGGTCTTCGGTTTTGGTATAAAAGTTTGGTTCATTGAGATAACGGATGGCTTCGTACATTTCCTCGGCAAAAAAGGTTGCCATGCCGGAATCCAGGGCAGGTGCCAGGTATGGCAGCCACAAATTGTCTGTGACAAGGGGCGGTAGAAGCCGCCTGCATTCCTGAAAAATATCCTTCATATCACCAAGCTTTTCAACCTTGTAGGCGAGCATACTGTATATGATAGGCAGAAAATAGGCGGTATTGGGAAAAGAAACCTCTTGGTCGGCACCATACTTCTTTAATGCTTCCTCATACGATTCTTCGGCCATGTCCACAATTTTGTGGGCTCCTCTGATGGCAGCTGAACAGATGATTTTCGACATTGCAAACTCCCTCTATAAATAAATCATTGTTGAATGTTGAATGTTGAATGAAATCAGTTTTTCAGTTCAACATCCATAAACTCATTTACCAATTTATTGTTTATCACCCTGTCAAGCCATTTATCAGTGACTTGATAAGTGCGATTGACTTAGGATGCCTCATGATCATGACTTCACCACCGGCCATCAACATCATTGATGCGGTGACAGCTTCCATCAGAACGCCCCTGTTTTCCTGGTCGCCGATCAAATCGTCTGAAGGCAGTTTAGCTTCCTTGGCCTTCCAGACTTCACGGCCGAGGTTGCAGATGAACGGCACCTGCAGCTTATCATCCTGCTGGGTCAGAGCAGCCAGCCTGATCCTTTCCATAACCGAATAGGAATATTCAATACCATAGCCAAGTGCTCCGATGGATGGATCGATCAGGACAGTATCGAGATGCATGCCCAGGTTCTCCATCAGGATATTGAGCTGCTTAGCCAGGTTGACATCTATCGGTGAGGCAGCGACAACTGGATGCTGGAACGCCATAGCCGTAGCCCCGATGGAACGGTAGTTTGCGTCGGTCAATGGGGCCAGGCATACTTTCTTGTCACCTATCATGGCGGTAATATCACGCAGGGTTTCTGTATCTTTTTCTGCATTATCACAGCCCCAGATGATTATAGGGACATCAATGCTATTGATTACGTCAGCAGCAACTTTGGCCGCCTCAGCAGATGGGCGGTTCATACCGTTAGGATCCGTGCTTACCATTGATAGACAGATGGCGCCCGCGCCATAATCGTTAACACATTTCTGGGCCCAGGCCACAGGATTGTCAAGAACTCCTTCAAAGTGACGGGCCAATGAGTCAGGCCATTCTTCAGGTGCCACATCCAGAACATCCATAGCGATTAATGGTTTTCTGGGCATATCGCCTTCAAAGAGCTGGAATGGCAAACTCGTGGCACCACCAACCGTCTCTGTTTTGTCCGCGTTGCCCAGGGTAATTTCCCGGATAGTGCCGCTGTAAGCAATTTTATAATGATCTTCAGGAAGTTTAGAGGCCCTGTTAGACAATGCGGTTTCCTCTGCAGCCAGTTCAGCAGCTCCAACCCCTGCAGGAGCTGCAGCAGCTTTTGGTTTTTCAGCTTTTTTAGCTTCTTCAGAAGCCTTTGTTTCTTCAGCCTTCTTGGCTTCGACAGCTTTAGCCTCTTCCGCCTTTTTGGCTTCAGCGGCTTTTGCCTCTTCGGCTTTTTTAGCTTCAGCAGCTTTTGCCTCTTCGGCTTTTTTAGCTTCAGCAGCTTTTGCCTCTTCCGCCTTTTTGGCTTCAGCGGCTTTTGCTTCTTCGGCTTTCGCTGCCTCCACTGCCTTATCGTCCTCAACCTTCGTTGTCGCTTCAGCTGGTGGCGCAGGAGCAGCCGGTGCTGGTGGAGCAGCAGGAGGAGGTGGTGCAGCAGGGGCTGCAGATGGTGTAGCTGCCTTTACTCCTGGATCGCGTTTCAGAATTGATTCTGCACCGGAGAATTTTTCTAAAGCCTCAAATTGCTCATCTGAAAGGCCAAATGCTTTCTTCAGGGCCTCCAGACCTCCTCGTACTGATTCCAACGCCATCTGACGTTCTTTTTCATTCATTTCGTCTTCTCCCAAATCCTCGGCAGTAACAGCCGGCACTTCTGTTTCGGTTGATACCTGTACAGGCTCAGCGGCAGGAGTCTGCAGTGAGGCCGCCTCTTGTTTGGCATTAATTATAATCTGTTCTGCTTCAGCTTTTGCTGCAGCAATTATATCACCTGGTTTTTCTCCTGGAGCAGCAGCTTCAGCCTGGAATGAGATCACAGCTTCAGATGGTTCTCCGGCAATCACCGGTCTCGGCAGGAGATTTGCACGGCTGGTAATTTCCTGCAGAGCACTTTCCCACTCAATTGCCATGATATGAACACCGGCCACGCCCTTGATTTCCCGTACTTCATTAATAATATCAACAGCTATGTTGATGCCTTCGTCTTCCTTGTCCTTGGCATCCTTCATACGCTGGATAATATCGTCGGTTACCTCCAGCCCGGGCACAAATTTTTTCATATACCGGGCCATACCAAGGGAACGTGGCGGGGTGATACCGGCAAGAATGTAGGTCTTCGCGGAAATGCCCAGGTCGTCGCACATTTCCATGAATTTCCTAAATCTTTCTACATTATAAATGAGCTGCGTCTGGACGAAATCAGCGCCAGCGTTCACCTTTTTACCCAAACGCGGGGCTCGGTAATCAAATGGTTCGGCAAAAGGGTTGGCCGCACAGCCAAAAAACATTTTTGGTTCATGCTCTTTGATTTGTTCTCCGCACTGGAACTTTTTGCCATCCCGCATGTCCCGCATCATGCTGAGCAGTTGTATGGAGTCCATGTCAAAGACCCCTTTGGCGCCGGGATGGTTGCCGAATTTCTGGTGATCACCGGTCAGGCAGAGCAGATTCTTGAGTCCCAGAGCGTTGGCCCCAAGGATGTCACTCTGCATACTGATCCGGTTGCGGTCCCGGCAGGTCATCTGGATCACCGGTTCAACACCTTCGGATTGGGTTATCAAGCCCGCCGCAATGCTTGACATGCGAACTACAGCTGTCTGGCAGTCTGTAATATTGACCGCATCACAACAATCTTTCACCAAGCGGGCTTTTTTTCTTACAACCTCGGGGTTTCCACTTTTAGGAGGTCCCAGTTCTCCGGTCACTGCGAATTCGCCTGCAGTTAATACACGTTCTAAATTACTGGCCGATTTCATCGGTAATTTTCCTTTTCTTTAAAGAAATTCAGCTGATAATAACCAGTTTTCTAATCAGTCTATTTAGCTATCATGATGGGAAGCACCGGTGCAGCCCGCATCACCGATTGCTTTGTCACCGCCAAGATCACGGCGCATTTCCATATCAAAGAGTACCCTTTCACGCTGCTTGTCAATACCGAGTGCCTTACGTTTTGAATCAATCCGCTCAATCATGAGCTTGGCGATCTCCAGGGGCTCGGAGGCCACATTCCAGACTGCGCCATAGGTATCCATCATGCCTTCAAGCAGGTAGTTATTAAAGGCCTTGGCACCGGTGGTTGGCAGATTCTGGAAGACAACCTGGGCACCACTTGCCACAAAGTACTGGCCAATGGCAACGGCCTTTTCACTCATCCACAGTGGCGCTGTACCGATTGCCGGAAGATCAGAGATGTCATCACCCAGGCCACCTTCGCGGACCATTTCAGTGGCTGCGATAAGTATACGGCTGTTATCTACACAGGAACCCATATGCAGAACCGGCGGCATACCAACAGTCTCACATACTTCCCGTAAGCCAGGGCCGGCATGTTTTATGGCTTCCGGATTTACCAGTCCAGCTCTGCCCAGGGCAGTGGCTGCACATCCGGTGGCCAGGACCAGGACATCATTTTTAATCAGGTGGCGGGCAATAATCTCATGGGCTTCGTCGGTCAGCTTATAGTTGTCGCAACCGACAATGGCACCGACCCCGCGAATGCGGCCGTTAATGATATTATCGTTCAGGGGACGGTAACTGGAGCGGAAGGTGCCTCCCAGCATTGTGTTAATGGTCTCATGGCTGAAGCCGACCACAACATCCAGCTTTCTTTCTTCCGGAATAAAACAGTCACCGCGTTTCTTGTAATTGCTGATTGCTTTTCTGAGAATTTCCTTAGCGGACTCAAGGGGGGTTGCTTCTTCAAACTGAATATGCACTGAATCAGGCATTTTAGCCCGGTAGTTGGTGGTGATAATGTCGGTGTGAAAGTTTTTGGCCACTTCGGAAACTGACTGCATGACACATTGGACATCAACGACCATGGCTTCAACTGCGCCTGTAGCCAGGGCCATCTCCTGCTGGATAAACCCGGCTGCCACAGGGATACCACGCCGCATGAGGATTTCATTTCCTGTACAGCAGACGCCGGCCAGGTTGATGCCCTTGGCCCCGGCCTTCTTTGCCAATCCCAGCATGTCTTCTTCCTGGGCCGCAAGACAGAGGGCCTCTGCAAGCAGTGGTTCATGACCATGAACTGTGATGTTGACCTGGTCAATTTTCAAGCAACCAAGGTCAACAATGGCCCGGCGCGGTACAGGGGTGCCGAACATTATATCGGTGAGTTCGGTGGACAGCATGGAAGATCCCCAGCCGTCTGCCAGGGAACAGCGTGAAGCCTGCAGCATGATGTTGTGGTATTCCTGGTCCACACCCATATGGGTGCGGTGCATCATTTCAACGACCTCGCGGTCCACACCACGTGGCGCAATATCCAACCTTTTCCAGAGTTCCTGGCGCTTGGCAGGGGCCCGTTTGGTCATGGTTAATGGTGTATCGGTCTGTTTGCCGAAATCCGCCAGGGCCAGCTCGCCTACTTCAATAGCGATTTCATTTTTATCCCTGCCCTCGGTTTCAACACCAAAAATCTCGGCAAGCATGTGGAGTTTGCGGACATCCTTGATCTCATGGGGTGTTTCACCCTTGGCAGTAGCAATAAAACCTTTGACCATTTCCCTGGCATGATCCGTATGGGCTGAGGTGCCCGCTGCACAGATTCTGCCAAAATTTCTTGCCGCAACCGTATCAGCAGTAGCGCCGCAGATACCGATCATGTCATCGACACCATCGATAATCTGGCAGGGCCCCATGTTGCAGTGACGACAGCAGGTACCGCCGGAGCCAAAAAGACATGCCGACATGCCACGCCGCTGGACTCGATCGTAGGCAGTCACTACATTTTTTGCAATGTCCTGCTGAAGAACCTCTTTAGTAGAAATACAGGTAATTTCGGGACAGCTATCACATCCGTTTCTTGAACTTGCCATTATGTAATCCTCACAAAATTTTGTTTATCATTATTAGTTAACCAATTTACTAAATTATGACTCCTAAACTTAATAATGATAATCATTACCAGCTAGGCTGGCATCAACTATTTTAGTAGAATATTTCTTTTTAACTGTTTCTCCGGTCAGATCAACTTTTTTATGCTATTCCTGCTGACAATTTCATTGCCCGCAGGGTATTTTTCATAAGCATTGTAATGGTCATGGGACCAACACCGCCGGGTACCGGTGTAATTGAACCGGCAATTTCCTTGGCAGCATCAAAATCAACATCGCCCCGCAGTATTGCAACCATCCTGCTGGGGTCTTTTGCACTGGGCTTCTCGCCTACCCTGTTTACCCCAACATCAATAACACAGGCACCGGGCTTGATCCATTCTGGTTTTACAAGTCCGGGAACACCGGCTGCTACGATGAGGATATCAGCACGCTTGCAATGGGCAGCAAGATCTTTGGTACGGGTGTGAACTATAGTTACGGTTGAATTGGCGCCTGGGCCCTTCTGCAGCATCATGTTGGCTATGGGTTTGCCAACAATATTTGAGCGGCCTACGACTACCACTTCAGCACCACTCGTTTCAACACCAGTACGGACTATCATCTCCTGGATACCGGCCGGGGTGCAGGGCGGGAATTTGACTTCATCGCCGCCGATCATCAGGCGTCCTACATTAACAGGGTGAAAACCATCGACATCCTTATCAGGATCAATGGCATTTAAAACCTTTTTTTCATCGATGTGTTTAGGAAGAGGAAGCTGGACGAGAATTCCATGGATGGAATCATCGTTATTGTATTTATCGATTAGGGTAAGGAGATCTTCTTCAGATATATCAGGCGACTGGCTGTCCTGCACTTCATGGAATCCGAGACTGTTGGCAGTTTTTATTTTGAGGGTTACATAGGAAATAGAGGCGGGGTTTTCTCCAACCAGGATCGTTACCAGGCCAGGAACGATGCCATGCTTTTCATTTATTTCTTTAACCTCTTCTGCGATCTCTTCGAGAATCTTTTTTCTGATCTCGGTCCCACTGATAATTTTGGCGGTCATAAAGTTTCTCCTTGGTTCCAATTATTTATGATTATTGAATATCTTTATTTTGATTAAGGTGCATTTTTCACATAGTACAGGCTTAGAGAAAATGAATGCTTACTCAAAAAAACAAGCAGAAACAAAATGATATCGGGAAATGCGACGCGACAAAGCTAACTAAATATTCTTTATTTTTCAAGACCGGATTTCAAAATTTTCAAAAACAACGAATTCTCTGAGCCAAATTACGCATAGGTATTTTTACTGACCTTGATAATAGGTAGTATTACGGATAAAAAGTCAAGGAAAAAACATTCTTAAAATATATATTTTGAAAAAATATGTATTATATATAAGGATTGATCAGAGTTGTCTGGGGGATTTCTCTGTGCTATATGTTGAAACCGATTTTGGTACACAGATTTGAACCCTTTTGACCGGAACAAAAAAGGAGAACAGCTTAATGAGAGACAAGGTACAGGCAGCCATTGACAAGATCAGGCCGGCCCTGCAGAAAGACGGTGGAGACGTTATCCTGATCGATGTCACAGATGATGGTATCGTAAAAGTGCAGCTAACGGGAGCCTGCAAGGGTTGCCCCATGTCGCAGATGACACTCAAGGAAGGCATTGAAAAGTTCGTAAAAAGTGAAATTCCTGAGATAATATCGGTCGAATCTGTCTGACAGAGTAGACAGCAACATATCAAGGTTGCGTGCAGACTCAGTGAAAAATGAATCAGTCAATCTCCATTGAGAAGCGCTCGGTAATAATGCAGATGTCTCTGGAGGCAATCTTTTGAAGCTTTTTTTACTGTACCGGTACATATAAATCCCAGGAAACTTCAACAGGTCAGAATTATTGGTGAAATTGACGCTGACGTTTTTTGTATACTATACCGGTTTCCCCGAAGTGGAAAATATTATTCTCCATAGAAGAACGGTTGTCATTGCCAATGTCATTCTTTTCGAAATAGCTACAGGAATGGTACTTGATATGTTAAATTATTATGTTGGAGCAGTAATTTTCAAAGATAATTCGCTGCATTAAGAAAGGAGCAATTTATGCAAACGAACAATATATGCAAGACAACCTGCCTGGCAGTATTAGTTTCAATTATCTGTGTTTCCTGTGCACCTCCTCAAACAAAAACAGGTAAAGGTGCAGCTTATGGTGCGGCTGGCGGAGCGGTTGCGGGCGCCATCATCGGCCAGGCAGCAGGCAGGGATACGCAATCAACTCTTGCCGGGGCGGCAATTGGTGCGGCTGCAGGCGGCCTTGCCGGTGCCGGTGTTGGCAAGATGATGGATGATCAGGAGCGTGACATGCGTGATGCCTTAGCTGCTTCTGATGCAGCTGCCGTTCGCCGCGAAGGTGACCTGCTCGCTATCTCTCTCAAAGGGGATGTTACCTTTGACCATGATTCCGCTACAGTACGTCCGGGCCTTTATTCAGAAATTGACCGTATTGCCAATGTGCTCATCAAGTATCCTCAGACTGTCATCCGGGTTGAGGGTCATACGGACAGTACGGGCAGTGAGAGTTATAACATGAACCTCTCGCAAAGAAGGGCCGATGCAGTGAAGAACCTTATTGTGCAGCGCGGCCTGTCCACTGCACGTATTGAGACAATGGCGTATGGTGAAACCATGCCGGTTGCAGACAATAGTACTGAAACAGGAAGAGCGATGAATCGCCGTGTTGAGATTAAGGTAGCCCCTACCCAATATTAATTTTGCTATTGGAAATACCCCTACTTCATTTGTCAGAGTCCTTTCGGCGATGGTTATCCAAGCCGAAAGGACTCTTCTTTGAACCTGTGAATATTTTCAACAGCGATAAGAGTGATAATCTCGGGACAGGTTTCAAATCTGTTACATTCCCATTGAGAAAATCTGTGCGGAATATGTTTACTTGTGGTACTTCTCTCCTGCCTTTATTGTACAGGCCCGGTAAAGCTGTTCCATCAAGAGCAGGCGGGCCATCTCGTGGGTAAAAGTCATAGCTGACAAGGCAAGTACAAGGTCAGCCTTAGCAAGGATCGCAGAAGATAATCCCAAGGGACCGCCGATAATAAACGTGATTTTCTTCCGGCCCTGCATTTCCCAGGCTTCAACCAGGGCAGCCAGTTCCAATGAATCCATCTGTTTTCCGGTCCGATCCAGACAGACCAGATAGGCGCCATGGGCATTTTGCAGCAGTATCTCGCTTTCCTTTTCAATCAGAACGGCTTCAGACTCCCCCTTTTTAATTTTTTGCTCTTTCAGGGTTTTAATATCAGTAGCTATATAACGTGCCAACCGCTTGGCATACTCTGCAATCCCTGCGGCCAGGTAGGCTTCTTTTGTTTTGCCTAAAAAGAGAAATTCAAAACGCAAACCGGTTCATCCTCTGTTCTTTTAGGGGAGTCTGAGCAGAACAGAGAACTTTCTGCAGAATTCAGCATAGCTGAGTTCCCTGTTGATTCCGGGACAGGATTCCTTGATAATTTCAAAATTATCCTGCGTCTCAAGAATGCTGGGATGCAGGGGCCACTGGGTGCAGCGCCACGGTTTGCCGGCATGAATAGTGCAGCCGTTATCATAGAATATGCAGTGTCCATCCACCGTCCGCATCTGGATAGTATTGCCGTTTTGGCGCCAAAAATCCCGGGTGACCTCCTCCCGTTGCTTGCCAAGGTGCTTAATCATTCTCTTCTGGTCGTTTTCATCAAGTGAAACCGTGGTTTCACCCTGGCAGCAATAACCGCACTGTTGGCAGATAAATATATCTGAGATTTTAACCATACAATTAACCTGAAAATTTATGATCACTCAAAAAAATCATATCCTGCATACAATCGGTTAAAACCGATTACTATTTTGTATACTGCCATTTTACTCCCTCAAGTACCACAGAAATGACTGAAAACGGCAATTAACCCTTAATAACCCCAAGCGGACGCAGCCTGGCAACCTTGCGGGCAAGACCCGCTTCATGGACAACCCGTACCACATCTTCCACATCCTTATAAGCCTGGGGAATTTCTTCAATAAGGGTTGCACGACCTGCCCCTCTAACGGTCACGCCTATTTTCGCAAGCTCAGCAGTAACATCATGCCCTTTGGCGGCCTTTTTTGCAGCATGACGGCTCATTAACCTGCCGGCTCCGTGACAGGTTGACCCGAAGGTCTCCTTCAGAGCTCTGTCTGTACCGACAAGGACATACGAATAGCGTCCCATGTCACCAGGAATCAACACTGGCTGGCCGGTTTCCTTATATGCTGCAGGCACCTTGGGGTGATGGGCAGGAAAGGCCCGGGTGGCTCCTTTGCGGTGCACAACGACTTCACGTTGTTTACCATCAACCGCATGGGTTTCAAACTTTGCAATATTGTGACAGACATCGTAAACCAGCTGCAGGCCCATTTTTTGTACACCAAGGCCGAATACCTGTTCAAAGGTGCGCCTGACCTCTTCGGTTATAAGCTGCCTGTTGGCAAAGGCAAAATTGGCTGCAGAAGCCATGGCTGCCAGGTACTGCCTGCCCTCACTCGAGTGGACCGGTGCGCAGCATAATTCCCTGTCCGGCAGCTCAAAGTTGAATTTTCGGGAAGCATTCTGCAGGAGACGAATGTTATCACCACATACCTGGTGTCCAAGACCCCGTGAGCCCGTATGGATGATTATGGTAACCTGTCCTTTGAAAAGACCTATGCCCTTGGCAAGTTTTTCCTCAAAAATCTGATCAACAAAGCCAATTTCAACAAAATGATTACCGGAGCCCAGGGTGCCGAGCTGAGCCTGACCACGGTCCAGGGCCCGCTCGGAAACCGCTTCGGGGTCCGCCCAATCGAGACAGCCGGACTCTTCAATGTGCAGCAAATCATCCTGTGAACCAAAGCCATTTCTTACAGCCCATCGCGCCCCTGTTGCCAGAACTTTCTTCAGTTCTTTTTTATTCAGTTTCAGGTTCGGCTGTCTGGATCCGACACCGGAAGGAATGTTGTGAAAAAGACTGTTGACAAGGTTTACAATCTCGTCTTTAATTTCATCCTTTACAAGTGATGAGCGCAAAAGGCGCACACCACAATTGATATCGTATCCAACCCCTCCCGGGGAAACAACACCCTCGTCAGGATCAAAAGCGGCAACGCCTCCTATGGGGAACCCATACCCCTGGTGCATATCAGGCATTGCCAAACTTCGGCCGACAATCCCCGGAAGCCAGGCAACATTGGCAACCTGCGTGATGCTTTTGTCATTTTTAACGTGCTCAAGGAGCTTCCTGTCCAAAAAGAGCATGCCGTCAGTACGCATTTTTCCCTGTCGCGGTAAAAGCCAGCGATACTGATCTATCTGCCTGAGATTATGGATGGTCAATTCCTGCATGGTGCCTCTGCTCAATATATAATGTTATCGCAAAAAAATATCGCAGTCAGTAAAGGGTTTAAGTATTGCTTACAGGTCTAGATATCCAAGAATATCCGGGCGATCCATGAATCGTTTTTTCTGCCGATAAAAAGTTGATGGTATGTGACCGCTTTTACACCAAGCAGTTCCTGGTCACCGGCATCATTAAATTTTTGCAGCCATGCCTTGGCCCGAACCTTGTCTGCACTGATACTCTCAATCTCGATACCTGTACAGACCAGTCCTTTTGCATCATAGAGATAAAGGAATTCTTCCAGAAAATTGACCAGGAGTTCTTCCAAATCATTTCCAGCAACTTCAAGGGTCACAGGCTCGTTTTGCTGGCGGGCACCTATCTGCCACATAATGTTGAAAAAAGCCTTGGCGGCAGACTCAAAGACTTGTTTTTTTGTGTTGCCCCAGACTTCAAAACCGGTATCAGCAGTATGTTCAATGATACGGTATAATCGGGGTGTCATAAGCATATATCCCAAGACGGGTTTTGCATGGGCAGCAGCATTGCTTTTGCGCGCTAGAGGCTCAAGCAACCTTGCAGATTTGCCAGATCAAGCGTTTCCAACTACATCGCCATAAGTGGTAATGTCAATGCCAAATTTCTGGGCTGCGACTTTCCACTTTATAGAATCGGGTGTATTGAAAATAACATCATCCTCGGCAGGAAGGGTCAACCAACCGTTATCAGTTAATTCTTTCTCAAGCTGGCCCGCCCCCCAACCTGCATACCCAAGGAGAAAGAGATATTTGCAGGGGCCTGTATTACGTGCAATATCCTGTAAAATAACCGGGTCGCTTGACAGGCACACGGTTGCACTTACCTGCATCTGGTTTGGGGCGTTATACTCTGCAGTATACAAAATAAAGCCGGAACCCATTTCAACCGGCCCCCCCAAGTAAACAGGGGGGAGTTCAAAGGCAGGCACTGGGATATCGGCGCTTTTTAATATCTCATCGAGTCGAACATCCGGAAGGGGGTTGTTGACCACCAGGCCAATGGCGCCCTCTTCCGTGTGACCGCACATAAATATAAGTTTCTCCCGAAAGCGCGGGTCGGGCATCTTTGCAGTGGATATAAGAAAATTTCCTTGTAAACTTTCCATGTCATTTTACTCTCTTTCAATTTTCAGCAGTACAGGATCTTTCACCAAGCTACCATGACAGCTTCAAATTGAAAAGCAGGAGGAGGTATTTCCAGTAACTTCTCGCATAAAATGCTTGTTGTATGGTATTAATATTATATATAGTATTTGAATATCGTTCAGAAAAACAAATATAGCCGCAAATTATACATGTTCCTTTTATTATAATTTGTCCGAAAAAGAGAAATGTCAAATTATATCAGCGACCAGATTGACCGAGTTATAGCTTCTGACCACCATGACCCATATCAGGTTTTGGGGCTCCACTTTATTGACCAGAAGCCACGGACTGCATTGGTGCGGACCTTCCAGCCCCACGCCGAGTCTGTCCAGATCGTCATTAATGACGAAAAACAATATATGAATAAAATGCGGGATGAGGGCCTCTATGAAATAGAACTGCCAGAGTTCCCCGAACCCTTTGCATACCATTTTGCAATTCATTACAGCGACAAAACAGTTCATAGCACTGAAGATCCTTACCGTTTCCTGCCGCAGTTAGGTGATATGGACCGCTACCTTTTTAACAGCGGTACCCACTATAAACTCTATGATAAGCTTGGCGCCCATGGTGTGACCATAGATGCTATTGAAGGTACTATATTCAGGGTATGGGCCCCTGGAGCCCGCAGAGTCAGCGTCATTGGCAATTTTAATTCCTGGGACGGCCGGGTGCACCAGATGCGCAGCCTTGAGAATTCCGGCATCTGGGAGATTTTTATCCCGGGAATTACGGAACACGAACTATACAAATTTGAGATCAGGACCCAATACAGGGATTTGCTGATCAAGTCCGACCCGTTTCAGTTTTACGGGGAGCTTCGGCCCAAAACCGCCTCCATAGTATGTTCATTGGATCATTATTCCTGGAATGACAGCGAATGGCTTGCAAAACGTGGAAGCAATAAACCCTATGATCAACCCATCTCAATATATGAGGTGCATCTCGGTTCCTGGCGCCGGGACCCGGGCGACCCGGAACGCTTCCTGACCTACAGGGAGGCAGCGGACCTGCTTATTCCATACGTCAAGGAAATGGGGTTTACCCACATTGAACTGATGCCTGTCATGGAGCATCCCCTGGACGAATCCTGGGGCTACCAGGTAACGGCCTATTACAGTGTTACCAGCAGATATGGCACCCCGGATGAATTCATGTACCTTGTCGATCTCTGCCATCAAAACGATATCGGTGTTATTCTTGACTGGGTACCGGCACATTTCCCTGCAGACGCTCATAGCCTTGCCCGTTTTGACGGCACTGCCCTATATGAACATGAGGATCCCCGTCAGGGCTCCCAGCCGGAGTGGGGCACCCTGGTTTTCAATTACGGCAGGAAAGAAGTCAGTAATTTCCTTATTGCCAACGCCCTGTTCTGGTTTGACAAGTTTCATATAGACGGCTTGCGGGTCGATGCTGTTGCTTCCATGATCTATCTTGATTATTCACGCAAGGAGGGTGAATGGATCCCCAACTGTTACGGCGGCAAAGAGAATATTGATGCCATTGAGTTTCTGCGCCATCTCAATAGCATCATTTATGATCATTATCCAAACGTTATGATGATTGCCGAAGAGTCCACCAGTTTTTTCGGTGTATCAAAAGCGGCAGATGCGGGTGGCCTTGGTTTTGGTTTCAAATGGAACATGGGCTGGATGAATGATACCCTAAATTATATCAGTAAGGATCCCCTGTACAGAAAGTTTCATCACAATGCCCTCACCTTTTCTTTGTATTATGCCTTTTCAGAAAATTTTATTCTCTCCATCTCCCATGATGAAGTCGTGCACGGCAAGCGTTCACTGCTGGGAAAAATGCCCGGGGACCTGTGGCAGCAGTTTGCCAACCTTCGCCTCTTTTTTCTTATTCAGTGGTGCCATCCTGGTAAAAAGCTGATATTCATGGGCAGTGAATTCGGCCAGTGGTCAGAATGGTATTGCAAGACAAGTCTTGACTGGCATTTACCTGAACATGACGCCCGGCATAAACAGCTGCAGGATTTTGTCCGGGCACTGAATACATTGTACCTCGACAATCCTTCCCTGTGGCAGGTTGATTTCTCCTATGAGGGTTTTAGATGGCTCGATTTCAATGATGTGGACAATTCAGTGATCGGTTTTGCCCGTATTGGTTTTGAGCATGACGACCACCTTGTCTGTGTGTTCAATTTTACACCACAGGTTATATACAATTATAAAATGGGGGTTCCTGCAGGGGTATCATATCAGGAAATTTTCAATTCAGACTCACATACCTATGGCGGCACCAATGTCCTGAACATCAACCAGCTGGATTCTATTGATGAACCGTTTGGTTTTGCTCCCTATCATGTTAAGTTAAACCTGCCGCCGCTGGGCGGTATTATATTAAAGCCGCTTTATAAATGAGCCGCTGCCGTATCTCTATATAATTTAAATGGGAGAGTGCGCATGTCCTCAGCAGACGAAATACTGCCATCCGGTGAAAAGATGAAAAAGACGTTGTGCTGGATCAGTGAAATGATTCAATCCCACCCGGAAAAAAGCAGGCAGCAGATAATCAGTGAGGCTGAAATACGTTTTGATCTGTCTCCGAAAGAGTGTGATTTTGTTGACCGCAATCTGCAGGATAAAATTTGCGGGTGTAACTAGATGCAATCTTCCAGTATACAAGAGGCCGCCTCCCCGGTTTGACAAAACGGATCTCGTTCCTTCCTCCCGGCTGTTTTCACAAAATCTTTTCTGGTTTTTTCCTTTGTTATCTGGTATATAGAATTATCACCTTTCATCCTGGTCACAGTATTTTTGCTGCCAACTCAAAGTGGAGGGCTTTCAATGCTTTCCCAGGATCCTGTCACTGATTCACGTGTCCTTTCCACTTCTATTGCAAGAGGTTCTTTATGGAAAAAGATCTGTTGCAAGCCGTAATCAAAGTCGAATCAGCAATTCAGCAATCCATCGAATCCGAAAGAAAAAAAGCCGCGGAATGGCTGGAGTCTGTCCGTGTTTCACTGAGCCAGGAACTTGAAGCCAAAAAGCAGCAATTGGAAGAGGAGTATACCCGATCCCTTGAGTCAACGTGCATGGCATGCGAAATAAAGGCCCAAAAAGAAGTTACAGATGTAAATGAGATGGTAGAAAACCTGCAAAATATTACGGATGATATACTACAGGATATTGTACGAGTATTTCTGCAGGACATCCTGCCAGCAGAAAAGCGGTGAAAGCACAGTGATCGTCAAGATGTCAAAAGTTGAAATTGTCGGCCCCCGTAAACTGTTGGGGGAAACGCTTTCACTGGTTCGCAAAAAGGGAAATCTGCATATAGAGCCCTCTGCTGTTGGTTTTGTTGATGACATCCATAAGCCGGTGGTCCATGCGCTGCTGCCTGACGAAAAATCTCTTTTTGAAAAGATTTTTCTGGAAGAATTTGAAACCAAGATGAACAATCTGTTTGCCTGCCTGCCTGATGAAATAATCCGGGAAAGTTTTCTCGCTCCCCGGCCAATCATTGATACTGTCAGCCGAACCCTTGACCGACATCTTGCATTGTGCCGGTCTTTATGTGAGAAGCGGGATGCTCTTCAGCAGGATCTTCTGGAGTTGAGCCGATACAAAAGCTTTTTGGCCACCGTCTCAACTCTGTTGGATAAAATTCAGCTGACCCCGGATCTCGATTATATAGGGATTACCCTTAAGAACGAGAAATCAGTGGATGTGTTGAGAGACAGTCTGAATTGCCTTGATGATGCATCCTGTGAACTTCTCACTGTACCCTCGGAGGATGGGACACTGGTTGGGCTTATAGCTGCAACCAAAGATATTTCTGCAACAATCCGTTCTCTTTTAAGCCAAAAGCAGATGCCTGAGTTCACCTTTCCTGAATCGATCAAAAACATGACCTTTGTCAGAAAGGTGGAATATCTGCAAAAAAAAATACAGGAAAGCGAGGCAGCCCTTCAGGCAGTTGATGCCGAGCTTGCTGAATTTACCAAGCGTTGGGGCCCAATGTATAAAGCTGCACTTGACTGGGTCCGTGAACAGCTTTCCGTTATACAGGCCTCGGCTTTTTCCTTTGAGACAACAATGTGTTTTTTTATATATGGCTGGATGCCAGCAGAAAAGGTTGCTTCCCTGAGCGCCAGCCTGCAGAAGAATTTTGCCGGCAGTGTTGTCCTTGAGGAGATTGCGATCCACACCGAGGATCTTGAACGGATTCCGGTAGTCCTGCAAAACCCGCAATACTTCAAACCATTTGAAAATTTTACCAGGCTACTGCCCCTTCCCTCCTATACATCGTTTGACCCGACGCCATTCATAGGTCTTTTTTTTCCGTTGTTTTTTGGTCTGATTCTTGGCGATGCCGGATATGGACTTATCATTCTTATCCTCTCCATCCTGACACGTCGGGTTGCCAGGGAAAATCATTTATTCCAGGACGCGATCAGTATTCTGAAAGTCTGTTCCCTGTATGCCATTATATTCGGCATCCTGTATGGAGAATTTTTTGGAGATTTCGGTCACACGATGCTGGGAATGAAGCCGCTGTTCATTGACCGCCGGAAAAGTATTATCCCTATGCTCTATTTTGCCATGGCCATTGGCCTGGCCCATGTTACTCTGGGGCTTGCCATGGGTTTTGTCAGCGCCTTGCGACGCCATACTAAAAAAGAAGCAATGGTGAAGCTTTTAAATATAATTTTTATATTTCTCATCGTAGGCCTGATCATCACCTTTATCGGTTTCTTCCCTGAATTGCTGATGCGACCGTTGATTATCAGCATCCTCGTGCTCTGCCCCTTGCTCCTTTTTTCCGGTGGGCTCCTGGCCCCCCTTGAACTCCTTAAAAATATCGGCAATATCATCTCCTATGCAAGGATTATGGCCATTGGTCTTACCTCGGTTCTTTTGGCCAATGTTGCCAACCAGCTTTCAGGGCTAACAGGAGATATTATTCTGGGTTTGATAGTCGGTGGAATCATTCATCTCATAGGCATAACAATAGGGGTTTTTTCTTCATCGATTCATTCTCTGCGTCTCCATTATGTAGAGTTTTTTGACAAGTTTATTGAACTGGGAGGCCGTAAATACAGGCCTTTTTCCTCTAATCAGAAAAAAGAAAGCACAATCAATTTATCTGGGACAGATAAAAAGCAGCATAAAAAATTGAAGGGGACCCCAAGTCAGTCATAATGACACAAAAATGAATGTAAAGGAGGAAGAGCATGGATACAATATGGATAGCATTTGCAGCAGCTCTGGCAATCGGCTTGCCTGCCATTGCCACTGCTTGGGCACAATCTAAAATTGGGGCCGCCGGTGCCGGAAGCCTGGCAGAAAAACCGGAACTTTCCGGAACTGTAATCATTTTGGTGGCAATTCCCGAAACCATGGTAATCCTCGGCTTTGTTGTAGCCGTAATCATTCTGCTCGGGGTCTGAGCCTTGGGTCTTGATGAACTTATAAACACTCTGAAAAAAAATGAGCAGCAGCAGATAGATGATATTTGGCAAGCAGCAAAAAATGAGGCTGAAAGTATACGCACACAGGTAGCTGAAGCAATTGCCGCCATTACAAAAAATCATGCTGATCAGCTTGCCTCTGCCTGCCAGAAATCCATGCGGGCAATTTTTTCAGAGACCGAGGTCAAGACCAGGGAGAAAAAACTCTTTGCCTACCAGGCTCTTGATCAGGCCCTGAGAAATGCTGCCTTAAAGCAGTTAACTGCTCTGCGGAAGCATAACTACGAAAAGATATTTGCAACCCTGGTGCGTGAATTGCCAGAAAGGCAATGGGAAAAAATTATTGTTAATCCAGCCGACGTGGAACTGGCAGCAAAATTTTTTAATGCAAACAGGATCCGGCAGGATCCGGCAGTCAGCGGAGGCTTGGTAGCCCTAACTGCAAATGACAGGATTATTGTCGACAATACGTTTAAAAAAAGGCTGGAAAGGAAATGGTTTCATATTCTTCCGCAATTAATTGTTGAAATTGAAAAACGCTATGAGTCATCCGGGATTGCTGAAAACACTGAATGAATGTGAATACCCTGCTGAATTTCTCGTGGCACGCCTGCTGGGGAAAAAAGGGGCTCTTTTCCGCAACTGGGAGTTTCTCATTACCAGCAACGATCCTGTCGAGAGTTTGCAGAACACGCCTTTCTATATTTTTTTGAAGAAAGACGCTGCGCCTGACATATGGCGATTCCTGCGCCATGAATACCTCTGGGTTTATAAAAGGATGAACAATAAACTGCGCAACCAGTTCGAACCCTATTTTGTGTATCATGAGATCAACCCCCTCCTTGTGTGTCTGCGCTATTTGTCCTGCGAGAAAGAAATTAATCATATCGCGCAAGCCCTGCATAACAGTCTCCTGCACAACGACATACAAGATATCCTGACCAGCAGTCTTGACTTTGTCTCGATACTGCAGGCGCTTGAATCCCGTCTCTGCACCTCTTCTGTTTCTTTTAATGGTTTACGTGAAAACTATGCGAAAGGAGGCTTCGCTGCACTGGAAGTTTTTATAAGGGATTGTTTTTTTGCATCCCTTTTGTCCCGGAAACAACCTTTCATGATGAAGGATTTCCTGCAATACATGGTTGATTTTCATAATTGCATATCCATGGCTAAGACCCTGCGCTGGCAGATCGAGGCAGAACCGACTCTGACCTCCGGGGGAACTGTGCCGCTTGACCGGTTTAACGAAGCATACTTTCATAAAGACCTGACTCCTGTATTAAAGTATCTGCACCTCAAGGACGCTGATGATGCCGTCTCTACCATACAGAAACTGGAAACCGCCCTGCTGCGCTTCATAAGCAGAAAACTGCAAAGCCGATTTTTGCAGCGAACAGTTGTCGGGGATATCCTGTTTTACCTGTGGGAACAGTATCGCTATACCCGTAATATCAGTTTGGTGCTCAACACAATGCTCTTGGATGATGAACCTGTAAGGGAAAGTATCGTCGCATGAATAAACGAATTATTTTTATTACACCGGAAGATGCCACGCATGGTTTCAATCTTGCCGGTTTTGAGCAGCTTGTATGCACAAGCGAAGAATTGGAGCCCCTTTTGCACCAATTTGTCCAAAAATCGGAATATGGGCTTTTTGTTATTGATGAACGACTTGTAACCGAAAGCATCGATAACAGGCTGCGGGAGATGGAAAGAGGACTGAACCTGGTTTTCGTTATCATGCCTCCACCTCAGGAAATGGAAGCCAAAAGAGAAGATTATGCTGTGCGTCTTTTGCGCAAGGCCATCGGCTATCATATGCAATTGAACCTATGAAAAAAGAGACCTTGGGGAAAATAATTTCCATCTCAGGTGCAACAGTCCGCACTGACCTGACAGGTCTAACCCTTTTTGAAAGGGTATCAGTGGGAGAGCATAACCTGACCGGGGAAGTCGTAAGACTGGAGAAGGATGAAGCTGTTCTGCAGGTATATGAGGACCCGAGCGGCCTTGGCCTTAATGAACCTGTACAGGGACATGGAGTTTCACTTGCAACAACACTTGGGCCTGGCCTGCTGTCTGTTATGTTTGACGGTTTGCAGAGACCACTTGATGCGTTACTCGAAAAAACAGGCTCCTTTATTCATCCTATTCACCTGCCCTCCACGCTTGATTTCACGAAACAATGGTCCTTTACCCCGCTCGTCAACAGAGGTGACACTGTCGCAGGTGGTGTTAAGATCGGTTACATTGATGAAGGCCCTTTTCAGCATCCAATTATAATTCCAGCTGACAAAAACGGCAGGGTGAAAAGTATTGCCCAGGGCACAATAACCCTGGATGAGCCTTTGTGTGAACTAGACGATGGCAGCATGATCTTCGGCCATGAAAGCTGGCCGATGCGAATCCCGCGTCCCTACAGAAAAAAAATCAGCCCCCAGGGGCCGGTTATTACAGGGCAGCGCATAATAGACTTTCTGTTTCCCCTGGCACGGGGGGGGACATCTATCATTCCCGGCGGTTTTGGCACCGGTAAGACAATTCTGGAACAGACCATAGCAAAACATGCTGATGTCGATATCGTCATTTATGCCGGCTGCGGTGAACGCGGCAACGAGATGTCGGAGCTGATCGAGGAGTTCCTGCACCTGGTTGATCCTCGGACAAATTGTCCTTTAATGGACAGAACCGTTCTCGTGGTTAATACCTCGAACATGCCTGTAGCTGCAAGGGAAGCATCTATTTATACTGCAGTAACTCTGGGTGAATATTATCGCGATCTTGGCTTTCATGTCCTGCTGCTGGCTGATTCAATTTCCCGTTGGGCCGAAGCGCTCCGGGAAATATCTTCCTCATTGGAAGAAATGCCCGGCGAAGAAGGATACCCAACGTACCTGGCCTCCCGCCTTTCATCCTTTGTGGAAAGGGCCGGAGTGGTTGAAACACTTTCCGGTGACATAGGCTCTCTCAGCATGATTCTTTCCGTTTCGCCTCCGGGTGGGGATTTTACCGAACCTGTAACACAGGCACTTTTGAGAACAGCAGGTGCCTTTTTGATGCTTGACACAACCCTGGCCAACAGCAGGCATTTTCCGGCAATCAACTGGATGCAGAGTTATTCACTCTATCAGAATATCCTTGCTGATTATTTTAAGAACAATGTTTCCAATGACTGGGAAGTCTTGCGCAATCTCTGCCGTGAAATCATGCATAAGGAGGAATCTCTTAAAGAGATTATGGAAATTGTTGGTATTGAAGGTTTACAGGAACAGGATCGTCTGGTGATGACTGTCGCTGAAAAGATCCGTTCTGATTTCCTGGCACAAAACGCCTACACAGCAGATGCTTTCTGTGAACCCCAAAAGACAATGGATATGATTCGCAGCATCACTGACCAGTTTCTGAGAGGGCAGAACCAGACAGCCGGGAAGGGTGAAAATGAGACTCTCTGAACATAAATACCGGACTACATCCAGAATAGCCGGCCAACTGCTTTATGTTGAAAATGTTCATGCTGCACGGATCGGCGAAGTCGTCAAAGTTTTCGGGCCGCATAATATAGCACTTGAGGGAGAAATTCTTGAGATAGTCAGAGACAATATCCTCATACAGCTCTTTGGCGAAACAAGAGGGCTTAACACGGAAGATCTGGAAATCGTATTTACCGATACGATTCGGCAGGTTCCTCTTGCCAGGGATATTATCGGCAGAAGATTTAACGGCTCCTTTGCACCGCTTGACGGATTGCCGATGTTTTATGCATCTGAATGGCGACCGGCCCGGGGGTATCCAATCAATCCGGTCGCCAGGCTCAAGCCGGAAGAGTTTATTGAAACGGGGATATCCGCCATCGACGGCCTCAACACTCTTGTAAAAGGTCAGAAACTGCCCATCTTTTCCTGTGCAGGGTTGCCGGCTAAGGAATTGGTGGCACATATCCTACAAAACGCCAGACTGCGGGAAAGCTCCAAAAGATTCGCGGTCATTTTTGTAGCATTGGGGCTAACCTTCCATGAATACTCTTTTTACCTTGATGCCCTGCAGAATATTGAGTCTGAATTTGTTGCCATTATCAACATGGCAGATGATCCGGTAATGGAACGCTTGATGGCGCCCCGTTTTGCCCTGACTGTGGCTGAATACCTGGCGTTTGACCATGACATGGATATTCTTGTCCTGGTAACGGATATGACGAACTACTGTGATGCCCTGCGGGAGATATCCAATGCCAGGAAAGAACTCCCCGGGCGTCGCGGTTATCCGGGTTATATGTATTCAGACCTTGCCTCTCTTTATGAACGGGCCGGACGCATAAGGGATTCTAAAGGATCAATAACCATGATTCCAGTAATCACCATGCCGGAAGATGATATCACCCACCCTATTCCTGATTTGACCGGATATATAACTGAAGGGCAGATCGTTTTAAGCCGTGAATTGCACCAGCAGGGAATTTTTCCACCTATTGACGTCCTGCCGAGTCTCTCCAGGCTGATGCAAAAAGGCATAGGACCAGGAAAGACCCGGGATGACCATAGAGACCTGGCTAATCAGCTGTACAAGAACTATGCAAAAGGGAGAGAATTAAAAAAGCTTGAGGCTATTGTCGGAAGAGACGGCATGGCTGAAACCGACCAGTTGCTCCTTGATTTTGCTGTTGTATTTGAGAATGAATTTATTCACCAGGAAAAGCAGACCCGCTCTATTTATAATACCCTGGACAAAGGCTCGGAGATCCTCGGGAGATTTAATCTTCTCCAGGATAATTTGTAAAAAAAATGACAGAGGCATAGGATTATGATCCATCCAACCAGGACCAACCTCCTCCTGCTCAAAGAAAAGTCTTCTTCTGTCAGCAATTCCATAGGGATTCTTAAATCGAGGCGCCAGGCGCTAATTATTGAGTTTTTAAAGACTTCAACTCCATACCTTGAATCACGCAAATCTATTCGGCAATTATATGGAGAAGGCATTGTCGAGCTTTTTTTCAGTTTAGGCCATGCAGGTGAATCTGTAATTGATTCGATAGGTGCAGTGACAGCCAGGGAATTTGGTGTTGAAATTACAAGCAGGAAACTCTGGGGCCTGGAATACAAGGAGATTTCTCCGCGGGAATCCGCAGTGCGTGACATTAATGCAAGAAATTATGATATCCGGGGTACCACTGCCAACCTGGAAGAAGCAACGTGGCGTTTTGAGAAAATAGTTGATGCCATAATGGACATTGCTGAATATGACAACAAACTGCAACGCCTGAGCAGGGAAATCATCCAGACTACGAGGAGGGTCAGGGTTCTTGAAGAACGCATTCTGCCAAAACTGAAACGGCAAATAAAGTCAATTACTCAATATCTTGGTGAACGCGAAAGGGAAACTTATTTCCGGTTGAAACAATTCAAAGAGATCAAGCATGCGGCAAATTAAGTCCAGGCAATCTTTATGCAGGTTAATAAAGGCATGGATCAGTTTATTTTTTCACTTTTGAGCAACATGGGTATTTTCAGGAGCTTGATACCCTCTTCTTTTAATTTTTTTTCTTCAGACTCCGTGGTTACACCCCGAAGATTGCGTGGTTCAGCCACACCGTAGTGTATCTTGAGGGACTCCTTTGCCAGATCGACGCCAACATCCTCAAAGTTTTCTTCTACGAATTTCTGCAGGGTTGCCAGTGCTTTTTCTGCATCTGCCGGAGAAACCGATGCATCTGAAGAACACTTATTTGCATAAGAAGCCTCACTTATTGATGACTGGAAATGTGTGGGCGAGAGAATTTTTCGTATCTCCCTGCTGCCGCAATGGGGACATGAAAGCAAAGACGCAGTCTGCTGGCTTTCGAAATCGCTCCGGTCCTGAAACCAGCCTTCGAAAGTAAAGCCGCAGACACATGCCAGGTCAAAAACGATCATAGAGAACCCTTTTATCTGATTTTAACGCTTTACCGCACTTTATGGTTATTATTAAAAATAGCATATTGGCTCTTGTCAATATTGAAAAAACAGGTGTTAGTGAAGAAACATAGTGTAAATTTTTTAAAATTCAGTTTTTTTAGTATTAATCTCTTTATATTGCATATATATTACCAATTATATCATAAATAAAGATACATATAAAATTTAGGCACAACTCTTGCTTGAACTTATTATGACTTTTGATTGTTGCTATAACAGCAAATTTTTTTCTGTCGTCTACTTTCAGAAGGTTGGAGCACTAAGGAGCATATTAACATGAATGATCTTAGCCTTATCACCTGTATTGTCCAAAGAGGAAGAGCTGAAAAGGTAGTGGATGCCGCACTAAAAGCGGGTGCGCCGGGGGCAACCTATTTCTATGGGCGCGGGACTGGTGTCCGACAGAAACTCGGGGTCCTGTCAAAGCTAATTGTTCCCGAAAAAGAAATAATTTTGATTGTAACCAAGGATAGTCAGACCGATGCAGTATTTGATGCTATCATCAAGGCAGGCAAGCTTAATAAAAAGGGCCAGGGGTTTGCCTACATCCATAAAATCGATCGAGCTATTGGATTTTTGGAAAATTATGCCTGATTATTATTAAAGGCATTGGAGCTATGAGTTAAATAGCTAATTAATAGATATAAATCCCCATGATGCTTGGCATAATAAAAGATTTCGCTTTAACCACGCTTGTCATTATCCTCAACCACTGGATATATGGCATTGAAGATACTATAGCATATGAATTTATAGTAAATTTCATCGCCAAAAACCGGACATTCTTTATTGCCTCAGGACTGGTAGGATCCATTGTCCTGCTGTTTTCTTCCGCCATGTTTGAAAATTTGGGGCTCTATAAAATCACCTACGGGCTCAGCAAAATACTGATCAGAGTGAACCAGTTTCTGATCACCTTTCTCGCCATTCTCAATATTGTCTTCTATGCGGCTCTGGGCAACAACCTTATGCGAAATAATGGTTATCAGCTCCTGTTTGCGCTCGCTTTGGTTTTAGGCGCATCCTGCTGGGCCCTCCGCATAATCGATTTCAACCATCCCACCCGAAATACGATTTTGCCTGTGAGTGTGCTTACACTCATTTCAGTTATACTGGTCGAGTTTGGGCCCTATTTCAATTTCTAATAGTCCATCTGGTAGCGTTTTATCTCTGCTAAAATGAATCGTAGTGGACAAATTCGTGTAATTCTCTGCGCTTGGGCGGTGATGGTTCATGATCCGGATAGCCCAGCGGAATGAGTACGAGTACCTCGTGCTCAACTGGCAGTTTGATGATCTTGCCCACCTTGTCCTGGTCGAATAAGCCGACAATGACTGTTGCCAGACCGGAATCATGGGCTGCCAGGCAAAGATTCTGGGTTGCCAGGCCCAGGTCATACATGAACCAGTCACCAAATTTGGTTGGGTACTCATCATTATAGTAGCCTGATTTTTTTAGCTGGCCGCAGACCACCAGAAGAACAGGAGCATTGACAATTGCCAGGGAGGAGGGATTGCGGGCCGAGACTGTCTCCTGGATTTTTTTCTTTATCTCAGTATCTTTGACCACAACAAAGTGCCAGCATTGGGTGTTGGCCCAGGATGGTGCCCAGCGCGCTGCCTCAAGCAGTTTGTTCAGTATTTCATCTGGAACCGCCTTCTCCTGGTAACGTCGGATGCTTCTTCTGTTTTGAATTGTATCCATTAATTCTGACATTTTCGTCCTCCTTTTTAACGAATCAGCCTGCTATTTTTTTGGCGATAGATGCAACATGTCTGCCCTGAAAACGAGCGGCATCAAGCTCATTGTCACTCGGTTGTCTCTCCCCTTTGGCTCCGGCAATGGTTGAAGCTCCATAGGGAGAACCGCCGGTGATCTCATCCATGCGCATCTGCCCCTGAAAGGCATAAGGCAGCCCTACTATGATCATGCCAAGATGGAGCAGAGTCAGATGGAATGAGGTAACCGTAGTCTCCTGTCCTCCATGCTGCGTATTTGAGCTGGCAAAGACTGATCCCGGTTTACCGACCAGGGCTCCCGACATCCACAACTGGCCGGTGGCATCAAGGAACTGCCGCATCTGGCCGCACATGTTCCCGAATCGTGTCGGAGTACCGAAGATGACGCCATTCGCCTCACCAAGTTCCTCCACGGTACACACCGGCACATGGGACATTGCTTTCTGGGTTTCAACCGCACCCATTTTTTCCAGGACTTCCGGAGGCAGGGTTTCCGGAACCCTGCGCACAACTGCTTCGGCTCCTTCAACCTGGGCCACGCCTTCGGCAACAGCCTGGGCCATCTTGTATATATGGCCGTACAGGGAATAAAACGGAATAAGTACTTTCATGATTTCCTCCTCTTTTATTTTTCCATCAGTACCGCACTTGTTATCTGAATACGGATAGCATTGAGTATCGCAGCATCCGCATAGGGGCCCAGATTGAGGTTGGTGTCATATGACTGTCCTGCAGGAATAACTGCCCTGAACCGGCGTGTGGTTTGCAGCGTTTTCCCGGAAGTATCGGGATACTGGATGGTCAGCTGCAGATCTTTGATTCCCAGTGGGGCCTGATTGTTTATCCTGGCCAAAACGTAGCCATCATTGTTTAAGCTTATCTGGATATGGATGTATTCGCCGGCATAACGCGGGAAATCAAGACGCAGAAGTGCAGCCCTTGCCTGTCTTCCAGCGGGTGAAGTAGACGAAGCTGCTTCAGTAAAGTATTGTTTTGCTCTCTGGGACGAACCTGATGACAACTCCAATTCTCCAAGGCTGTTATAGGCTGTAGCAGTTGGCAGCAGCTTGGTGCTTTGTTGCAGATCGGCATAGGATTCAGCTGTGAGGTTCATTTGCTTCCTGGTCAAACCCCGCTGCAGATAATAGTAGAAATAGTTGCTGTTCAACTCGATGGCCCGGTCATAATCTGCCAGTGCTTCGTTATAGCGTTTTTCTTTGTAACGGACATCTCCCCGCAAGGCATAAAAATGACCCTCCCTGGGTTCAACGCCGATGGCTTCCTGGGCATATGCCAGTGCTTTGTTGGTATCACCTTTTTCCAGGGCTTCCCTGCCCTTGGCATAACTGTCATAAGCCTTTTTGTCTTTGACCAGGGAGGCGAGGCGCTCTTCATATGTAGTTTTGCCCACTTTGCCTCCTGTTGGGAGACTGGCTGCAGTGGCTCTGTTGGCCTCGACGCGCGCCATGGAAGGGGGATGACTCGCAAAGAGGCCGGCCAGCCAGTTATGTGACCGGTTTTCATTCAGCCGGACAAAGGTTTCCTGAAGTTTGACGGCTGCCATAGGATCATAACCGGCTCTCGCCATGTACTGCATACCATAATAATCAGCTTCCAGTTCATCATCCCGGCCATATTTGGTATTGATTAAACCTGCTGCCACCTGGGCTCCGCCAACAACCAGGTTGCCATACTCATTGCTCTGGGTAGCAATGCTCGTCGCAATAAGCGCACCCTGAAGCATCATGCCTCGTTCCATTTGCTGCGCACCGTGCCGGGCGGCTGCGTGGACTATTTCATGCCCTAAGACAGCGGCAAGTTCGGCCTCGCTGTTCAGCTCCAGCAGGAGTCCTCTGTTGACCGCTAATTTTCCACCGGGTAAAGCCCAGGCATTCGGGGTGGAATTATTGAGAACCGTAAACTCATAGGGCAATTTCCGGTCGCTGACAGCGGCCAACTTCTGCCCTACTTCGTTGACATATGCAGACAACTCAGGATTCACTGTATAGTCGCCGCCCTGCATCTGTCTGCTGGGGACGTAATTTTCCCTGCCGATATTTATTTCCTGGGACTCGGAAACCAGGGCAAGTTCGTTTTTGCCTGTTACAGGATTTACAGCACAGCCGTAAAGGAACACAAAGGACAGCAGAAGGATGAGCGTCTGGCGCATCAATGGCAGCATGGTGGTGATTCTCCTTTGCGAAGTATGATTAACATACAAATAATTACAGTATGATAAACCTGCATAATGAAATCAAGAAGATTTCAGGACGTTAATTTTTTTCCAATTGGCAAAGTTTCTTTATAAACAACCGTCTGAAAGTTGAAGCATTTTTCCTGAAGCCGCAGCTGTAGATCATGCGTTTGTCCAGCATACATTCGTACAAGTCATTGCCAATATCGTAATGCTTTTCACCCACTTCATAGGACCTTTTCAGGCATTGCTGGTTCAATACCAATTCAGAACAGTATGAGAAAAATTTTCATTGTGTACACGGATGTCCCAGGGGCAGGGGCTGTTCAGGTCTACGTCGGCCAGGGCGAGAAGGTATTCGATGCGGTCATGTAATTTTTTCTTTGGCTTATGCAGCGCCACGGGATAATTCATGTGCCCATACCAGGAAGAGAAAAAAACAATATTTTAAAATGATATATATTTTACAAAGTACCCATTTTAAAAAAAAATTCAAGGCGCAGATTTTTGTTCCTTTTCGCCAAGGCTGAAAGTATAGCCACTTCCTGTTTCACTGCCGGTGTGGGGAAACTGTAAACCATTCAATATATTTACTTCTGAGATCCGGCCAGGAAAAACAGCTTGTCAAAGCCTTTGAATGCATTTCATCGATTTTGTCAGGATCAGTTAATGTTTTTTGTAATTTGTTGAACAAAGCTCCATTTTCATAAAGATATTGTGCGGGAAAAAGTTCCGGGTAGGATAAAGAGTTGGTAAGCAAGGGGAGACAGCCAGCCCGCACAGCCTCGATGACTGAGATGCCGTAGAATTCATGTTTGGCTGTTGAAACAACGATATCCCCCTGGGTAAGCAGTCGCGCGTATTCATCCCGTGATTCGACATAGCCATAATGCAGGATCTTGTGCTGCAGTTTGTCCTGTGCAACAGAAAAAATCTGCGGTTTTCTTCTGAAAGATTGCCCCAGGACAATCAGCCTGAAATCGAATGCGTTTGCATCAAGCTCAAAAAGGGTATTAAAAAAGTATTTCGGGTTTTTATCATGTTCCCAGCGATGATTCCAGACAATGACCGGAGTTTCGGAGTTTTTTCTGTTTGATTGTGCTGCTTTGTCTATTTGACTGAAATCTATACCGGGGTATAGGATCGAGACCTTTGCTTCAATTTTTTTCATTATGCCTTCAAGCTTCATGTCAGGGCATACCTTCAGTATCTTTTGCACTCCTTGCAAAAAAGTCTGCAAATTATAAGCGGTGCTGAACGCCACTTTGTCAGATGCCAGGACAGTGGTGAGATTTGTCAGGCCGAAATGGAAATCCCGTTCATCCTCTTTACGAACCGGGTAGGCAAACTGGTTTTCATGAAAGTAGGTATAAAACGGCAGTTGACTCACAGGAACCGGCAGAATAGAGCGGAGAGCGGCAACATCAACAAAGGACGAGGAGAAAATCGCATCAATTTTTGTTTCGTTGAACAGTTCTATTATTTTGTCGGCATAAAACGGAGCAGCAAGCCGCATGCGCCATTTCCATTTCCTGGCAGGCAGGGTCAGCAGCATAAAATCAAAAGGCAAATGGGCCTGTAAGCCATCGAGAAATGTCTTATGAGAGCCACCGTAGTAAGGTTCAAGAACCAGAATTTTCATGTTAACTGCCTTGAATGATAAGGTTATGAAACTCATCTACGGCCAGGGAAAATGAAGCTGGAAGCAGTATGGTCGTATAATTATCAACAATAAGCGCTGGTCCTGAAAGGGTTAAGCCTGCTGCCATGTCGGCTCGTTTGAAAACAGGCACATCCACTGGCGTATGCTCAAAATAGATAGGTTGTTCACAGAGTGGCCTGATCTTCGGGTGAGCCGTCTTTTTCTGACGGGGGAGAGCTTTTTTCTTGCGGTTTAGTTTAAGCGAACACTGTATTGATATCAGTTCAAGGGGGGTATCCTGCAGCCTGTAGCCGTAATTGTGTTCATGAGTCTGATGAAACAGTTCGATGAAATTTTTTTCGTACGGGATACAAAGTTCATAGGATTGTCCCTGGTATCGCAGATTCAGAAACCTGGAAACATCAATATCAGCCTGGTCTCCATTTCTACAAAGTGTCTTTGCTTCGATAAAACCCCTATGCACTAGAGTTTGCATGGTATTGGCAAGAGCAGGGCTTTTTAATTCTTTGCCGTGCAGAAAAAGGGCCTGCATATAGTCAAGGCTCGGTTCGGCAAAAACCATGCCCTGAGCCGATAAAATGCCGGCACGGGCCGGGATGATAATTTTCTGAATGGCTAATTCCCTGGCAAGTTCACAGCAGTGCAGCCCTGAAGCCCCCCCAAAGGCAAAAAGGCAGAATTCCTTGGGGTCGTATCCCCTTTCAAGAGAAACCGCACGAATAGCTTTTGCCATGCTGGCATTGACAATACGGATTATACCAAGAGCAGCTGCCACAGGTGAAAGCCCCAACTGCTCCGCCAATTTTCCCATGGCAGCAGCAACCTTCCTTGTCTGCAGCTGCATGGTGCCGCCCATGAATTGGTCCGGCAGCAGGCGGCCAAGAAAAAGATTGGCGTCGGTTACCGTGAGTTTTTTGCCGCCAACTCCGTAACAGATAGGACCAGGCCTGGCGCCGGCGCTTTCCGGTCCAACTTTTAGCAGACCACCGGCGTCTCTATGGGCCAATGAACCGCCCCCTGCCCCGACAGTGTGGATATCCATGACTTCTATACGGATGGGGTAGCCGTCAATCTGGTGGTCTCTGGTGAGAGTCGGTTTCCCGTCGCAAAGTGAAACGTCAGTGGAGGTCCCTCCCATGTCAAAGGTAATGATCTTGTCAATTTGCATTTCCCCGGCAAGCTGATGGGCTCCATGTACTCCGCCTGCCGGACCGGAAAGAACAGTATAAATTGCGCGTTTTTCTATTTCGGCTGCAGGCAGTATGGAGCCGTTTGACTGTTGTATATGCAGGGCAACGGAGCCAAGTTGACGGGTGAGCCTCTTGATGTACGAGGAAACCAACGGGCCGAGATAGGCATTGATAAGGGTGGTTGTCAGCCGTTCGTATTCCCTGAATTCCGGCAGGATCTCAGAGGAAATAGTTACAGGAATATGCAGGCTGGAAAGCTGTTCTTTAATGATCTGTTCATGGACATCGTTGGCATAGGAATGCAGCAGGCAGACGGCAACTGATTCACTCCCATTCTCCCGGCAAATGGCACGCAGCCGCCTGCCAACGGTTTTTCCCAGGGGTGTCAGCACTGAGCCGTCAAAGAGCATCCTCTCTTTAACACCGGCAACCATGCTCCGGGATATTATCTCTGCCGGCCGTGTGACATTGAAGTCATAAAGTTTAGGCCTGTTCTGGCGACCGATAAAAAGAATATCTTCAAAACCATGGGTGGTGACAAGCAGCGTTTTCGCCCCTTTTCGCTCCAGGAAACCATTGGTGGCCACGGTGCTGCCATGAATAATTTCCAGGTTTACCGGGAGCTGCTGGCCGAAAAAATGTTCCAGTCCCTGCATAATCGCGCGGGAAGGGTCATCCGGGGTAGATGGGAGCTTGTATGTTTTAAGGCCCTCTGCAGATTGCAGGACAAAATCGGTGAAGGTGCCGCCGGTATCGATGCCTAATAGCAACATGTTTTATTTCATCGGTTTAGTTTATGTATAAGAAGATTTTTTTCCAAAAGTGAATTCATTTGCCAGCAGATTGACCCAATAGATTGTTTGCCTCTAAATATTCGGCGCAATATTTTGCAGCCCGTGCGCCGTCAGCGCAGGCCGTCAGCACCTGGTACATGTCCGAGTCCCGGACATCCCCTGCAGCAAACAGACCAGGGCAGGAAGTCATGAGTTTATTATCGATTTTCAGGTAGCCAGCTGGTGTTGTGTCAACTGGGAATTGCAATAACTTTGTATTTGTCTGCCAGCCTATCACAAGAAAAATACCGTCAACTGCAATTACTTTCTTTTCAGTTTCCTGATCTCTAACCACAATCCCTTCTATTGTCCCACTCCCCTTATAATCAATGACTTCCGTACCTGGGAGCAGGCTGATTTTTGTTTGTTCACTGATCTGGCTGGTAAGAGCTCCATCCATTTGAAACTCCTTGCTTCGACTTACCAGCAGGACCTTGTCGGCTATGCGCGCCAGAGTCAAGGCATGCTGGCCTGCCCAGTTGTCGCTCCCGATTACAGCCAGTGTAGCATTCTTGCCCCGGTACAGAGGACCATCACATAAAGAACAGAAATGCACACCTTTTACATTGGCGTTGGGTACCTTAAGTCTTTTGGGTATTCTGCCTGTAGCGATAATGGCACTCCCTGAAGTAAATTTTTGATCCTTAGTATCAGTGCCCGTAAAAAGTCCAGCTTCAGCACCGAATTCCTGCAATCTGGTCATGGTGAAAAAACCCCCTTCCTGTTCTGCCTGCTGATAAGCCCGGACCCCGAACTGGGTTCCTGAAATACTGTCCGGAAAGCCAGGGAAATTCTCCAGGCTTTCTATCATATTTGTGCTCCCACCTGGAATAGTGCCGAAAACGACAACTTTTAAACCCAGTCGCACGCCATACAGGGCTGCTGTTAACCCGGCAGGTCCCATTCCAATAATCATTATATCGTAATGGTTTGAGGTCATAACAATTGAATCTCCCATATTTTTGATTTTTTGTGCCTAAACAATTTAACACCATTTTATAATTGATTCATAAACTCCTCTTGCAATCGAAACAGTCAAATAGTCAAATGTAAAAATCATAATGTTTGAATATAACATCCGGTAGTTTAGCGGTGATAAATTCATTTTTAAAATAAATTTTCGGGTAAAGAAATGACATATAAAAGGATTGTTTCCTTGACACCTTCCATCACCGAAACTCTTTTTGCCATGGGCGTTAAGGACCGGGTCGTCGGTGTCACAGATGCCTGCGACTACCCCCCAGAAGCTAATTCAAAATCCCATGTCTGCTCCTGGTTTGATCCGGACATGAACCGTATTATCGAACTGGAACCGGACCTGGTCCTGGGGCTGACAACAGCGCACAAACAACTCGCTCTTTTATTAAATAAAAAAGGGATCAAGTGCATTCTTTTCAATCCTGGCACTGTGGAGGAGGCTCTTGATGACATGATGTCCCTGGGCACTTTACTAGACCGAAAAGAAGCTGCAGATTCATTGGTTAAGGGTCTCAAGCGCAGAATGGAAATGCTCGCTGAGAAAGTAAAACAGATTAAGCCCGAAAAGCGATTAACCGTGTCACGGGTTCTCGACATTGACGGCGAAAATTTAATTGTAGCCGGATCAAAGTCGTTTCAATATGACGTCATCAAGCAGGCAGGCGGGATAAATGTTACGACTGCCATTAATGAGGCTTACCCGACGGTCCAGTTCCAGAGTTTTAAAACATGGGATCCGGATATGATTTTCCTCTGCGGCACAGACCACAGCTACATCTCACGACTGGAGGCTGATCCCCTATGGCAATTACTTACAGCTGTCCGCAACAGGAAAATACACTTTTTCGATTGCGGGCTTACCTGCCGGACAGGCCCCAGAATTGTCGATATGGCGGAACTCCTGTTTCAAACTCTGTATGCCTGAATCGAACAAGATACAGCCTATTTTTGCTTTATGCGAGGGCACAGAACAGCAGAATGGTAGACGGCTCTAACCCCAAAGACTCATACATAAAGGGTGCATCACCTGTCATTAGAGCGAGGCTCTTCTTTTTCTCCCTTCATCCGTTCATCTATTTGGATGGTAATAAACCTGCCGCCGCAATCTTTGCAAGTCCGCAGATACCCTTTTTCCTCCTTGTCTCCGATCCGGCAGGCGATGTTAAAATTTATTTGGAAGCCGTTTCGTTCACCACAGTGAGGGCAAAATTTTGTTGGCACCATCTCCCCCTTTATTTGTGATTCCTGGTAATTTTCATTTTTTTATTAAGGGCATTTACACGTTTTTGAGCTGCTCCTGTTGGTCATAATTGGTTTTACTGTTTTTTTAAATAACAAAGCAGCCAGTATTGCACCTGTGATTGGACCAAGGACATACATCGTCAACCCCCCAGTGTGAATCCGGGAATGCAGCTTCCTGCCAGCCCGCAAAATATGCAAATAATCCCGGGGATAAGTCCCTTGGCGGATTTATGCCAGCCTGTGTTAACGGCGCAATGACAGATATAATTATAGTTATGGAAAGCCCAACAAATAATGGCGACAGTGAATCATCGGGACGTCCCACATTACAACCGTTCGTGAGTGAAAATATCAAGAAAACCAAAGCAAAAGTGCCTACCATCTCTGCCAGGAAAGCATTCATGGTTGAAACGGTAACCTCATACCCTAATCCTGGATTGGGGTAAAATTCCCCAAACATCATGGCAGTTTTTATTGAATCTACACCACCTTTGAGGATTTCATTGATATTCTCGTACTGGGCGATAGAACCTGAAAACAATATGTACAAAAGTACTGCAGCCAGAAATGCTCCGGTGAATTGCCCAAACAGATAGGAGAACAATTTCTGGCTGCCATTCTGCCTGTCACAACCATTGCTATGCTAACCGCAGGATTAAGATGAGCGCAGGATATATGCCTGGTAGCATAAATTGCCAGGGCAACACTGACACCCCATATTGCTGCAATCTGGAAAAGACCGGAATGTGATGAAAATAATATTATAACGGCTATTGAACCACAGCCAAAGAATACCAGAATTAATGTTCCTATTAAATCTCCCAGAAAACTTGAAATAAACTCATTGTTTTTTATATATATTTTCATCTTTATTGAGTTGCTTCACCAGAGGACTCATGAATCACTCCCACAATATAAATTTTACTTCTGTAGATATTTCCCATATTAATAAGTTTATTCTTAAACGATAAACATGCGGTTTAACTGTTGTCAAGCAGACTTGTGCATATAAGTTTTTATCAATATATAATATTTTCATTTATACTTTGTGGTATATTAAAAAATAATGCAACATTTACGGGGAAACCAAGATGAATACATTGTTTGAGTCCGGCAGCATCAATGCTATGTCCCTTGCCAACAGGGTTATCCGGTCGGCAACCTGGGAAGGAATGGCGGATGATGACGGCAAATGTTCATCCCGCCTGACAAAACTGATGTCAGAACTTGCACATGGCGGCGTCGGCCTGATAATTACCGGTCATACCTTTGTACATCATGATGGCCGTCACTCTCCGTGGCAACTTGGAATTGACAGAGATGCACTGATACCTGGTCTTCAAAGCATGACCAGGGCTGTTCACGGGGCAGGAGGGAAAATTGCTGTACAGCTTGGGTATGGAGGGGCCTATCTTTCAAAGTCGCGATTAAGGTCTATGACCAAAACAGATATCCAGGAGGTAATTAAGGCCTATGGTCAGGCAGCAATCAGGGCAAAAGAGGCTGATTTTGATGCGGTGCAAATCTTCGCTGCCCACGGCTTCTTCCTGAGCCAGTTCCTCTGCCCACGCTATAACGACCGGACGGATTTCTACGGTGGGAACCTTCAGAATCGGGCAAGGGTGCTTCTGGAAGTGCTTGCAGGTGTCCGCAAGGCTGTAGGATCCAATTACCCAATTCTTGTCAAGCTGAACTCTCAGGATTTTGTGGAAAACGGCCTTTCACTTGGGGAAGCAGTCCAGGTAGGCTTGATGCTTGAAAATAGTGGTATCGATGCTATTGAATTAAGCGGCGGACTGTTAAACAATCCTAATGTTTTACGGACGCATATCAGTTCTGAATCAGGTGAGGCTTATCTTCAAAACGACGCCAGGGCATTTAAGGAAAAAATTAATGTTCCGCTCATCCTGGTGGGTGGCATCCGCTCCTATAATGTAGCTCGTCAGCTTATTGAGCAAGGCGTAGCAGACTATATTTCCATGTGCCGGCCATTTATCTGTGAGCCCGACCTGGTCAACCGTTGGCAGTCGGGGGATCTGACAAAAGCGGCTTGCATCTCATGCAATAATTGTGTGGAACAGGTCAAGGCAGGTCATGGCGTTTCCTGCATACCGCGGGAGGAATCAAAATCAGAAACTTTTTTTCCACAAGTTACGGAAACAATACCAGCGAGCCATCCCCATCCATCCAGCACAAATTACAGAATTTCAATCGGGTTGGAGCAGATTGGGGCCGGGTTCTCACCTGTTGTCAAAATTGAAATGGAGTACCACGGCAAGGTGCTGGAACAAAGTCCCTATTTCCCCGTGGGTTCTGATGATTATGAAAGGATAAGCAGTGTAATCGCCGAGCTGCTGGCAAAGCAGGCAGGCGACTTCCCCAATTAATAGTAAACTTTATGCGACAGTTTTAACGATATTGTAAGTAGTTATTCAAAACTTCTGGAATGTTTAAGCAAAGAATTTGTAGGTACAAGGAGTAGTGGTGTCGAGCACCCGAGATCCCGCTACAACACAGTAGATCGAATTTTTTGCAACGACATTCAAATGTTAAAAATCTGGATCAACCAGTCCGAGTTTAATGGCAAAACGGCCAAGCTGAACCGGTGAGGTTAGGCCAAGTTTTTCCATGATATTGGCCCGGTGGGATTTAACCGTGCTTGTACTGATGCACAGCATTTCCGTAATCTGCTTGGTTGAAAACCCCTCTGCAATATGCTGGAACACCTCACGCTCACGATTGGACAGGCTCTCGTATCGATCTTCTCTTGTGTTCTTTTTCTGGGGAGACAGATAGGACTCTTTGACTTTTAGTGAAATGGATGGACTCAAAAATGTCTCATTTTTCATAGCAGCCTTGATTGCCTTTATGATGTCCTGGCCGCTGGAATCCTTCAACAGGTAGCCTGAAATCCCTGTCTCCAGAAGTTGGTGAATATAATGCTCGTGCGAATACATGGACAGAATGAGGATCTTGCAGTCCGGCAGACTTTTGCGCACTCTCTTGGCTGCCTCAATTCCATTCAACAGAGGCATGGCAATGTCCATAATGATAATATCGGGCACCAGTTCAAGCGCCTTATCAACGGCAGCCTGGCCGTTGATTGCTTCACCGACTATTTTCAGGTCAGGCTGTTCTTCAAGCAACCGCGCCAAGCCTTGCCGGACAATGGTATGATCATCAGCAAGCAGGATTCTGATAGGCTTTTTCATCTACGCCTGCTCCTCGGGCAAAGGAATTTCAATACGTATCCTGACACCTTCTCCTGGCCTCCCCTTGAGCTGGAAAGCACCTCCGAGCAGCAGGGTTCTCTCCCGCATACCTATCAGTCCTAAACTCCTTTTATCCTGATTTTCAATTTTCCCGTCAAAGCCTATGCCGTCATCCTCGGCAGTGAAAATAAGATTGGGGTAGCTCTTTATGATTTTGCAATTAAAGATCTCGGCCCCGGAATGCTTCAGGGTGTTGGTCAGTGCCTCCTGGCTGAACCTGTAAAGTGCCGTCTCCAAATCCTTGTCCATGCGCTTGTCAAAACCAATCATATTGAAATGTATATCCAGGTTTGAATGGTCCCGAATTTCCTTGAAATATAGCTTCAAAGCAGGTTCCAGTCCAAGATCGCTTAGCAGGGTCGGATGCAGTTTATAAGAAAGGCGCCTGATTTCAGACGATGTCCGAACCAGCATAGTCCTGATATCTTTTAAATCATTATGAAGAGCAATGTTTTCGACCGGGACTTTCTGTTCCAGTCTGTCCAACCCTAATTTTACAGCTGTCAGGGACTGGCCTGCCTCATCATGCAATTCCCGTGCGATACGGCGTCGTTCCTCCTCCTGGCCTTGGAAGAGCTTTTCCGTGAGCCGCCGCAATTCATACCGGTGCTGCCGAATGGTTTCCATCAGCTTGGCATTCTCAATTGCATTGCCCAGCAGATTACCAAGGGAACCGAGTAGATGAAGTTCCTGTATGCTCAATATTTTAGATTTGGTTGACTCAAAGCCAAAAAAACCTACCGTTTTTCTTTTTGATGTAATGAGATAACATGTAAGCCACAGTGAAGGTTCACCGCCAGCTGTATAACGCACCTGAAATGATGGAAAGGATGCTTCCGGCTCAAGTTCCGCCTTCTTTTGAACCAGATATTCCATCAGCATGATATCTTTGAATTCTATTTGTGCCGGGTTTTCTTGCGTTGCTTCCGGCAGACAGTATCCAACTCTCATGGTTGGCGTGTTGCCTTCATCATCAAATAAAAAAATCCCCCCTTTCCGAACAGAAAGAATTTTGCGGACTCTTTCCAGGGTTACCATCAGGATATGATCCAGGTCCATGGTGAAATTAAGCACCACGGCTATGCTGTTCAGTATGGACAGTTCCTGATTGCGCAGTTGGATTATTTCCTCTGCCTGCTTGCGCCGGGTGATGTCTTTGATAATTCCCTCGTATTCGACACCGCCTGTTTTCGGGTTTTCATAGCGTCGGCTGGAGACCAGGGCATGGATAGGCGCCCCGTCATACCGACGAAAATCGACTTCAAAATCCTTTACATAACCATCACGGTTCATCAGGCCGATAAACTTTTCCCGGTCTCTGATATTCTTATAGAGCTGATTAGCACGTCCGACTTGCAGGAGTTCATCCTTGCTGGGATATCCCAACATATCAACCCCGGCGGGGTTGACATCCAAGATGTTCCCTTCCAGTGTGGATGTATAGATAGCGTCATGACTGCCTTCAAATATACGTCTGTATTTTTTCTCCCGCTTGACGATTTCTTCCTGTAAAATTTTTAATTCGGTAATGTCTTTGAAAATCTCAAGTCCACCCATGACCTCGCCACGTTCATTCCTGAAAGCAGAGGTTGAGCAAATAACCGGTATTTTTCTGCCGCCAATATCAGTAATTTCATATTCCCGGTTGTGGACATCAACGCCTTCGTTAATTGCCTGCCTGAGAACATTACCAGAACCAGTACCCGTTATTTTAAATACATCGTCGCAGTACATGCCAACAGCATCTTCGGCATAAAAACCAGTTATTTCTTCAGCCGCGGGATTGAAATAAATTATGCGCCAATCTTTATCAAAGGTGAAAAGGCCATCAGGAATCCTATTTAAAATTTCGACAAAACTTTCCTCTTTCTGGAATTGCTGCTCAAACGCTTTTTTGTTGAAATTCCGCAGTTGCTCAGCAATAAAAAAATCATGCCCTTGAGGATGCCGGCTTCCCTTTTGTTTAAAATATTCGCAGGAGAGGCAAATGGATATTTTTTCGAAATAATCATCGAATATATAGTTGCGGCAGTGGGTTTGAGGAATAAGCCAGCAGTCAATATTCTCATTGTTATGGGCGTCACAGAGGACCTTGAAGCAATTAAAAAACTGCCAGCATTGCTGACCTTCCTGCAGAATTAGATTAGCGGGATGCTTTTCGTGCAACAAACTCACAACGCGGGTCTCCTTTGGCCTGGCAATATGTCTCTATTGCCGTGTATTGAAAACAGCCGTCGGGGTAGTCACCACCATAGACCAAATCCATAAAGGCGGCGGCAACACCTCTTAACATATAACATTTCCCGGCATCTGCTTTGCCATAGGCATCCAAATACCCTTTGGCCTCATATGATTCACTGGCGCGGATGACCAGTTTTTTATTAGGAACCAGTTCTTTCACTGCCAGGTCACCCCAGCCGAATGCTATTGCTATTGAAACAAAACAATAGATCTGGTCTTCTATACGTTCAATCATTGGCTTGACGACTTCGTCCCACTCTCTGGAACTTCGGACCCCCTGGAAGGTCGCATAACCGCATTCCTGACCGGCAGCCACCAGAAGTTTTTCAGCGTTTCCTTCATTGCCCATTTTTTTTTCAAAACCAAAAGAGATCCTGTTGTAGTACTGTACCGGTATCATGGACAAATAAACCCCGAACAGAGGTATAATGCCTTTTTCCTCCCGGATCCTGCTGCCATGCATGACGGCGTGTACTATTTTATCTGTATCAATGGCCATTGGATATTCTGTTATTTTTTAAGTACCTTACCCTGCGAAGCGGGACTCTTTTTAGTGCTCGCTTGACGGCTATAAGGCCCTATACAGTTGAAAAATCAGTGTACCATTTAGATTTAACTAAACACAACATACACTTTTTTGCGAAGATGCCACTGCCATAGGGTCTAAAAGCATTACAAGGAAGTTGCTGCTGTCTTGAGGCGCTAGGCTTTTACCACTTCAAATACACATTCCTGGGCCAGGGTCATTTTGCACTCAAGTTCATCGACCCTGTAATAACCAAGATGCTTATCATAAATTACCGCAAGAACACCGGCAATCCAGCCTCTGGAAAAAAAACAGCCAGGGGTTTTCCTTTTGCCGAATTTGGCCAGCCAGCCAGTAACATGGTGACTGTGGGGACTGGCAATCCTACCGCCTTCCGGCCCTATTTGGGTGAAATTTATAATTCCAAGCCCACAGTATTGATAACTGGTCGAGGCAAGTTCCAGTTTTGATTTGACCGTATTAATTTTTGGGTGGTGCCTCAGAAAGGAAGTAAAGCCAGTATAACTTGATTCTTCTGCCGCCTCGTAAAGAAGTAGAGTCCCGTCATTGCCGAGGGAAGACTCCAGGGTTTTCTGCAGATTCATATTATAATGATGACAATGGAGGGCAATCGGCAATCCCGACAGAAATATTTCATGTCCCTTTCGGGCAAATTTTTCAGGCCAGTTGATGATCATTCCAACCTACGGAAGTTGTATTGAAAGGATAAAGCCACTATCTTCCAAGTTCCTTATTTCTCAATTCCAACCCTGGCATTAACACCTTTATTGTAATAGTGTTTAACCGCCTTCATTTCGGTCACC